>Ga0208413_1000008_pt1 | contig 226120 bp, 214 predicted proteins | sample AntAceMetag02UKD_FD_184761 | JGI IMG/M metagenome (GOLD analysis project Ga0208413, IMG submission 184761) | Saline lake microbial communities from Ace Lake, Antarctica - Antarctic Ace Lake Metagenome 02UKD (SPAdes) (version 2) | ecosystem: Environmental > Aquatic > Non-marine Saline and...
TTTTTACTTCAAGGAAAATCTTATACTGTCTGGTTGAGGGATCTAGAAATCCACCGCCTCGCTTTATCAGAGCCTCTGCAATGACTTGACCAGCATCGTTCTTGATCAGGGCAGTTTGTTGCTGCCAGTTTTCTGCCAGGTTATGCCATTGTCGACTGCTTAACGACACCGCAATATCAAGAATGCTTTGATCTAACACGTGGACCAGATTATCACCCGCAGACACAGTCTGTCCGATACTGACAAAGCGCTGAGTTACGATGCCAGAAAATGGAGCGGTTACTTTTGTATAGGCATTCTGTTTATTGGCAGCCTTAATATTTTCTTCAGAAGCTTTCACTGCTTTTCTGGCGATTTCTAGCTGCGGTTTATTCAAAGCAAGGTCTGACGGTTGAGACTCAAGACCTGACCGTTCCCAATCTCGTATTGCCTGTTCTGATCGTTTTTTAGCCTGCAACAAACTCAACTGAGCATCCGCCAATTCCTTTTCAGCATTTGCAAGGTTAGCTCTGTAGGCAGTACCTTCAATCTGAATGAGAAGATTACCTTTATCAACTGTTTCACCAGCCAGGGCCTTGTTAGAGACTTCGATAATTTCTCCACCGACATGTGCCTTGAGGGTTGCAGACCAGCGTGGCGTGATTTCGGCAAGCGTTTGCAAGACACCGGCTTGAGTTTTTATCGGAACCGTCACTATCGAAACTTTGGGGACAAAATAACGGTCCTCTTGCAATGAGACATCCGCAGTATCGGTCATCATTAACACGGCCGTTATAGCCAGACAAAACAGCGTCAATGAACCCAGTAACCATGATTTTCGGGCCATACTAATCTCCTTCTCCGTTTAGTGGCTGCCCGATAGCGAGCGCCAGTGAAATTCGGTTACTTAAATAGCTTTCCTGCAAAATTATCCATTCGGTTTTAGTCATTAGAAGCTGCTCCTGAGCATTTAGGTAACTTTGAACGGATACGGTTCCATCCTGATAAGCCTCCTCTAACGATTGAGATCTGTTCTCTGAATCCTTCAGACGTATCTCAGAAAAACTTAATTGTTGTGCCAGGCTTGATTCTTTCATCAATGCGCTTTCAACTTCTTCCATCGCATTCAAAACAACTGCCTCGTACTTAAAAAATGAACTCTCCGCTTCTTTTGATTTCTGCTTTGCTAGGTTTCTTAACTGGCCACCATTGAACAGAGGTTGAGTGACACCACCAACCAATTGCCACAAAAGACCGGTGCCTAATGCGTCATTCAAAGATGTCGATGATCGAGTCAAACTAGAGCTTAGGCTCAACTGCGGTAGCAGCGCTTTGTGTGCGGCCCTTGTCTCTGCATCCAGAATTTCAATTTGTTTAAAGGCAGATAGAATATCCGGCCGTTGTGCTAAGGTAGTTGCCGAAATTTTTGTTGGAAGCGAAGTAACAACGGGCAAAATAGATTTTTGCGTCATAGGCATAGATAATTTTGGTGACTGTCCGCGCAAAATATTAAGTCGATGTAAAACTATTTCTTTATTCGCTCTATTTTGAACCTGTTGCTCTTTTAACAAACCTACAGTGGATCGTTTCTCTATAAGTACTTCATAGTTTTCGGTCCCGTTTTTATAAGCACCTTCAGTAATATTGAATAAGGACTGTGCAATTTCCTCGCGCTGACTAACGATGCTTTCCTGTTGATGGGCACTCCAAAATGACAACCAAGTCTGCATAGCTTGCGCGAGCAAAACACGCTGAGCATTTTGATACACAAGCACCTGCTGCTGTGTTTGAAGGTTCGCGGCTAAACTTTCATCAGCCAGCTTGCCCCATATATCTACGACCCATTGAGCATTTAAACCTATCGCGACAGTATTGGCTGGTTTTAAGTCTTTGTCGGCTCTCTCCCGTTGCCCTGTCAAGTTGGCATCCAGATTTGGACCAGACTGAGCAGTCAGTACTTTTTCTCCCAAGGTTAGCGCTTGAACGGTTGCCTTTAGCGATTTCAAGTTTTTATTGTTTTGACGAACTTCGTCTAAATAATATTTGAGATCGACATTTTCATCACCATTAAATACCAGAGGAATTGAATCCAGAACGATAGGATTTCGAAAATCTACCGCGGTTGCCAACTCGGCTTTAGGTGCGTAGAGAACTGACTGACTACAGGCACTCAGCAGATAGCAGAAAAAAACAGCCGTAAATATCTTTAGCTTCATTGCTCAAGTGCTCCATTGTTAAGGCGATTTTTTATTCCAGACAATCGTGACCATTGCTGTAATGTATCAGGTAGTACCAATATTGCTTCGACGTATTCCCAAGTATAAGCCACAATAGAAAACAACATTCCCGCTGTAACACCCTCAATAGAAGTGCTTTTCCATAAGTTGAAAATCAGTAGTAAAATCAAGCATAAGAATATTAAACCATATAAAGCTGCGTCGCGATCTGATAACGATACTTCTATAGATTTCAGACGTTTCAGATGGCAGAGCAGATTGCCCTGACCTCCCAGCACGGTAACCTGTTTTTCCATTTGGGCGTTAAGGCGCTGATTAAGTTTGTAAAAACTATGGTGAAAAAGCCGGTACACACCAACGACAAAAAGTGTAGACACCAATGCAGCAACGGTGAGCGAGAAATCAAAGCTATACAATATAACTAAGGACATGACTACCTGAACGCTTGCGGTAATAATCAGCGGCAAACTAATTTCGAGGAAGTCGACCAATTCATGCGACATATCTAATCGTGCATTTCGTACGGAAACAGTTTCTTCTAAATGACGAGAATCAACATACAAACCGAGTTCAACGCGTAACTGGCTATAGACACGCGTATCGTAGAGACGCCTCAAAACGGAAATCACAATCAATCCGAAGAACACTTTTCCCAATAACCATAAAGGCGTGAAGTTCTGTTCTAACAATCCGTCAATGCTATAACCGATTAGAAGCGGCAGTATGGTCATCAGGCCATTTTCCATGACGACACCTATCCAAGTTAACCCTATCTTCCAAGGATTTTTCAGAAATAAAGATTTGATACTGATAGTTTTTAGATTCATAGTCGTATATTGCGAACACTTGTTCATTTATGTATAGTAGAGCGCATCTATCCCTACATTGTCAAGTAAAAATGAACGATCGTTCGCAAAATTATGAGAACTAAAAATTTAGAAAACAACTCGAAGAAAAAGAAGGTCGTTTTAGAGTCAGCGGCTACCTGTTTCGCTGTGAAAGGCTTTCATCAAACTAGCATGCGAGATATCGCGGCACAGGCAAAGATGAGCCTTGGTGGTATCTACCGGTATTTCGATAGCAAAAATGAAATTATTTTGAGCTTTATCGAGGAAGGTAATCAGGAAAGTGCTGAAGCCTTTGAAAGGCTTGCCTGTTCTAAAGATTTTAAAAAAACACTTTTATCCTTGACGAAGTACATGTGGCAGGAACTTGTGAATGACAACCAGCTTGGCATTAACATGGAGATTTTTTCCGAAGCCTTACGCAACAAAGAAGTGCTAAAAATTGTCCAGCAAGAAAATTCCGAGGAACAATTAGTAGAAATATTAAAACAATCTCAATTGAGCAAGAGCATCGAACTAAAACTATCCCCAAACATGGCCGGCATGGCCATTATAAGCGCAGTTGAAAAAGCGGCGGAAAATTACGTCGTATATCCTTCATTTCTAAAGAAAGATGCAATGAAATATATAAATGAAATAGTAGACTTGGTGATTGTGTAAATTAAAACAGACCGTTTTAGTATTACCGAGATTGTTATTCATCTGCATTGTAGTGAGCAAATTAATTTAGTCACAAAATTGTAACCTTTCCAATATTTCGTCTCAGCCACATTGGGTTCGTCAAACACTGGGTTTCATTAAGTACTGTCATTACACAGATAAAAGCGAACTAGGAGCAGTTGGAACGTTTTGCCCATCAGGACTTACTGACGGATTTGCCTAACCCTGTATTACTGGCAAATCGCGTAGGCCACGCCATGGTGATGTAGACTTAGGTCTCTACAAGATTATCAGATGCCCGATGATTTGATGTGCTAGGTTTTAGTTGTGTTAACGCTTAGCGCGACGGTGTAGGGCATACTGAGCGGTCATCAGTAAAATCAATGAAGCGGCCAAAACCATGGTACCGATTGCGTTGACTTCCGGTGTTATGCCCCTGCGAATTGACGAGAAAATATAAACAGGCAGTGTCGTGTTTGGCCCTGCGACAAAAAACGAAATAATAAAGTCGTCGAAACTAAAAGTGAAACTGAGTAGGAATCCGGCCAGAATGGCAGGAAATATCTGTGGCAAAGTCACTTGATAAAAGGTGCGCCACGGGGTTGCGTATAAATCCATTGAGGCTTCTATTAGGGCTCGGTCCATGCCCGCAATCCTCGCTCTAACTAGGACAATGACCAGCGACATGGTGAATAGCGTATGAGCGGCTATCACTGAGGCATAACCCATACTAAGTTTTGGGGGCTTTACTCCTTCGGGCCAGACGGTCGCGAGTAACGGATTAAGAAAGTCAAACACGGTCACCAGTGCGACTAATGTGGCAATGCCGATGACGATACCGGGTATCATTACTGATACGTAAATCATACCGTCAAAAAAGGTTCGTAAAGGACCTTTCAGACGCTGTAAAGCTAACGCCGCAGTGGTTCCCAATAAGCTCGAAAGTACAGCGACAGACAACGCGATAATCAGGCTGGTGACAAAGGCGTCAATAACAAACGGGTTTGACAATGCTTTGCCATACCACTGAAAAGACAAGCCGCGAAGTTCGCTAGCGTGACGCCCAGCGTTGAAGCTGAACAGAACGATGATTCCGATCGGAATGTATAAAAACAAAAAAACTGCAATAGCATAAATTCGCATAATAATTCAAACCCCTACATCAGGGATTCATCTCTCCCTGATTTGCTATTGAACATCCGCATATAAAAGGTAACGGTGATTAACATAATGGCCACTAGCGTGACAGAAATTGCAGCGCCAAAAGGCCAGTTTCTAGATTGCAAGAATAAGTCGACCAATGCATTACCAACAAAATAAACTTTTCCCCCACCTAAAAATGCGGGTATTAAAAATTCACCCATCAGCAGAATAAATACGAGCATGCAGCCAGTTGCTATACCCGGCATAGATAAAGGCAGTGTTACTTGCCAAAAAGTTTTAAACGGTGAAGCACCTAGATCGCCAGATGCTTCCAGTAAGTTTTTGTCGAGTTTTTCGAGAGAAACAAAAATAGGGAAAACCATGAGAGGCAAGTAGCCATAAACGATTCCAATTAACACCGCCCCTTGTGTATTGATGAGACGGACACCTTCGAAACCAATAAATTCTAGTAGTGTGGGTATACCGCGGCCACCCAGAATAAAAATCCACGCATAGGTTCGTACCAGTAAACTGGTCCAAAATGGCACAATCACCAGCACTAGCAATATAAGTTTGAATTTTGAGCTAACACGTAATGCGAGAAAATAAGCCAATGGATAAGCCACCAATAAGCACACCAGCGTGCCCAGTGGCGCAATCGTCATTGTGTTTTGAAAGGCTTTCAACCGCGATGATAGATTCGCATAATGCTCTAAAGTAAAACCTCCAGCATAGCCACCTGCAGCCGCACGTTCGCCAAAACTAAAAACGAAGATAACGATAAGAGGCAAAATCAGCATGAACAGAAACCACAGAGATGTTGGTGCCAACAACGCCGCAGTAAGCCAATTTCCAGATTTGCTTTGGTCTCTCATCGCTATCCGTTTTTCAGTGTTGCGTCAGGTTTAAGCTGACTTGAAACGAGCCATAACTTCTGCCCGAATTGGGTCGGTCAGAGTTTGAGCCGCACCAAATTCTAGGCCGTTCATTAAGTCCAGTGCAGGATGCAAAATTGGATCGCTGGCCAGTGCATCTGGCTGCAAAGCAATCGCGCGTCCATCCGTTGGCGCATAGCCATGAGAAGCGGCGTCACGAGCCTGAATATAGGGGTCCTGCATGAAGTTCAGGAAGGCATAAGCAGCATCTAGATGCGGTGCATCTTTTGGAATGGCATAAAAGTCAGTCCAAATTTCACCACCATCATTGGCGATCACGTATTCCATTTCAGGCAGGTCGTTATTAAGCTGTGTGGCATCACCATTCCAGCAGATCGATAACCAAGCATCTTCGCTGCGCATTCCAGGCTGGTAGTCGGAAGTGATAGCGAAAAGGTGTTCCTTGGATTTAATCAGCAAGGCCTCGGCAGCTGCCAGTTCGTTGGCGTCGATAGAGTTAAACGAATAACCCAGCGCACACAAGGCAGCACCAATGGTAGTCAATTGATAGTCATGCAAAATAGTATGACCCGATGCCTCGCCCATGGTGACTTCAAAAAATTCCTTCCACGACTTAGGCTGACTTTTGATTTTGTTGGTATTAACTATAAATCCAGTGGTTCCCCAGTTCTTAGGTACGCAGTAAACCTTGCCGTCTATGGTTGCGGGGCCAGAAAATTTAGGGTTGCTGGCCGATGCGTCATAATTTGGAATTCGAGATAAATCTAGTTCCTGAATCAAGCCTAGTTCTACATAGTTAGAGATAGTGTAGTTAGTCGGTACGAAAACGTCCCAACCCGTGGCGCCAGCTTGTAATTTAGCCAGCATTTCTTCGTTTGATCCGAAAGCATTAACCTGGATGTTCGCGCCAGTCAATTCTGTGAATTCGTCCAAATTGACCTGGTTGTGGTAATTTGGCCAAGTTGAAAAAATCAGTCTATCTCCGACATCACCAAAGGCGTTGGCTTGGCTAGAATAAAGAGATGGCATCGCTGTGCCCATTACTGCCATTGCCGTACCCAGTCCAGTTATACCAAGGAAATGTCTACGGGAAACCGAACCATTTTGGTATCGGCGAAGTTCTTTCATAAACTTAGTTGCTGTTATAGGTTTATCGTCACTACTTTTACTCATCACTACTCTCCTCGTTAAAGTTAATCCGTGATTTAAATGCTCACTGTTACTGTCGGATTACCAGTACAGAATTTAAGCGTCTCCCAGTACAAGAGCCAATTCTGGACTCCAACTGAGAGAAACTGGGTCACCTGGTTCAAACGTTTTTTCCGAGCTTTCGACTGACTTTGGAGATGACACCATTACCTCACCATATCCTTCAGTGTTAATAAGATACTCAGAATTTTCACCCAAGAATATACTGTTCATTACCTGTCCGCGTATGGAAGCACTGTCAGTTTTCACTTCATCTACGGCTGAAATAGATATCATGCCTGGGCGAACCGCCACCGAAGCTTCGTTGCCGATAATCATTGCAGTGGCATCTTTGGGCTGAGTTCCGATCAATATCTCATTGGAATCTGTCTTAATGGTTACCCGAGAACCATTAAGCTCAATCACTTTGCCGTTAAAAAAGTTAGTTTTTCCTACAAAGTCAGCGACATATCTGTTCCGTGGCTCGTCGTAAAGTTCTCGCGGACTACCCGACTGAATGATTTGCCCTTCACGCATGATGCAGATTTCATCACTCATTGAAAGCGCTTCCTCTTGATCGTGCGTCACTAGTATGAAAGTAATGCCAACGTCACGTTGAAGGGTTTGAAGTTCGATTTGCATTTCTCGGCGTAACTTGCGATCAAGCGCCGCTAACGGTTCATCTAATAACAAGCAAGTCGGACGATTGATTAGTGCGCGGGCCAGCGCTATACGCTGCTGTTGGCCGCCAGACAACTCCCATATTCGGCGCTTGCCGTAACCGCCAAGCCTTACCTTTTCTAAAGTTTCATCAACTCTTTTGGAAATTTCCAACTTACCTGGTTTTGGGCTGCGCTGACGTAAGCCGTAGCTAATATTATCGGCGACAGTCATATGCGGGAATAGCGCATATTGCTGAAAAACCATATTTACCGGTCGTTTATATGAGGGAACACCAACCACAGAAGTACCGCCAATAAAAACTTCACCTTGTGTCGGTTGATCAAAACCAGCGATGAGACGCAGTGATGTTGTTTTGCCGCACCCAGATGGACCAAGAAAGCTAAAAAAAGCGCCGTGTTTAACGCTTAAAGAAACGTTGTCGACAGCCAAAACGTCTTCGAAACGCTTTGTGACATTTCGAAACTCGATATCTACATCGTGTGGATCATTAGATTGAGTCGACAATTTGATTTCTCCTGAAGAGCATTTTTCCTCTGACAAATATCTATCTTGAATTCAATTGAATAAATATACTACCACTCAAATAGATAAAATATAAACTATTTTATTCAAATAAGGTATATGCTACATATTGAAATAATAACGGAAGAATTTTGATTTGAGCTTTAGGAGTGTAAAAAATAATGGTGGATAACACCAAACGGCCCAAGAAAAATCACATGAAATCAAATGCTTGGATTTTATCGCTTGGTGAATGTATTGATTCTCTTTACGTCAATACTTTCTCAGAGAAGCTGGATAAGGCGCTGAGAACAATAACCGATTACGATTATTCGGTTACGTTTGCCTACCATTTGGATGAGAGGCCAATTTGCCTTCATCATAACTTCTCTCCCACTAATCGCATTTTGTACGTTGATGACTATCTAAAAGGCCCTTATCTGTTAGACCCTTTTTTCAAAGCATGCAGTCGTAAAGTATATCCTGGCTTATACCGATTGGGTGATATAGCCCCAGATCGCTTTTACCAAAGTGAATACTATCGGTCCTATTACGTACAGACAGGATTATCTGAGGAAATCTCCTACACCCTTTATCCAGTAGATAATGTTGCCGTTGTCATATCGCTAATGCGTACGGCTAAAAATTCTAGATTTTCTGCGCGTGAATTTAAATTACTTCAGCGTGTTTTTCCTATCGTCGAAGGTCTCTCAAAGCATCACTGGCAAAGCTTGTCTCAACGCTTTGAAGGAGCAACTCAAAATGCTCAAGTAGGTTTGAGACAAACGAATATCGAGGATACGGTGAGCGCACTATTCAATACCAAAATTACACCGAGAGAAACCCAGGTGGTATCGCGAGTTTTAGAAGGTCATTCGTCAGAAGCCATTGCTAAGAGCCTTGGAATTTCTGTTGGTACTGTCCGTATTCACCGCAGGAACGTTTATGGAAAGTTACAAATCTCGTCACAGCAAGAGCTGTTTGATATTTTCTTTCAAAAAATAAAAACACTGAGGCAATAATAGGGTTTTAGAAAGTTGATCATCCTCATGTCAACCCACAAAGCGGCGTTCAGCAAGCCCTTTAATACCGAGATCATGTATCGCAAATAGACCGCCCGCCTGAGGTGAAACATCACGCTTGCCATTATCTTCACCGCCGATAGTGGTGACATAGAGTATGTCGTTATCATCACCACCGAAGGTCAGACTGGCTACCCATTGGACCGGCAGTTCGATGACCCTATCAACAACGCCTTCAGGGTTAATACGGCGAATACATCCGCTATCAAAGTTTGCACTCCATAGATAACCCTCGGCGTCTACCGTAGCGCCGTCCGGATACCCTCCCGTGCCGTCAGTCGAAAGCCAAGTTCGACGGTTGCTGATATTGCCAGTTGAAATATCATAGTCGTAGGCAAAAATCGCATTGCCGTAAGAATCCGATACATAGAGTGTGCCCCCATCCGGACTCCAGCAAGGCCCGTTACCACAAATCAATCCACCATCGAGCCTGGTGCAGTCAAGATTACTGTCGAGCCGGTATATCCCGCCCAAAGAGTGACTGGCGCCAGTATGCATGCTTACGGCAACAAGGCGACCCTGGCGGTCGACCTTGCAGTCATTGAAGCAGAGTTCATCATGCCCGGCTTCGGGCTCAATGATGACGCGAGTTCTACCTGTTTCGAAATCCAAGCTGTGGAATCCATTATCCATAACCAGGATGGCCCCACCGTCAGCGCGCAGAGCGAGCGAGCCCAGGTAATCACAGGCTATATCCCAGCATTTAATATTGTCGGTTTTCGGATCATAGCAAAACACTGCGGCGGCCAGGCTATCGACAAAGTAAAGTACTCGGTGGGTCGGGTCCCAAATCGGGCTCTCACCCAGTGCGTAACTTTCCTCGCCAATACGTTCAATCTTCATATTTCCCAAGTCTCTGCGCGTCGTCTAATTATTCGTATTATCATCTAATAGAGTTTCTGCAATTGCAATATCTGATATTTTTCATGCCACAGTGTTCGACTATTCTGGTCTGCCTGACAAATAAGTATGGCTTCGATCAATCGATTTCTATCACAAAAAGGTCTGCTCAAATCAGATTGAAATACAAAGATTAATAAAGTGAGTACGAGGATTCTGAGCTTGCTTTGCAAGGGGTAAAACTGAATACAGCTAATTTTATTTGCATCATATAAAGGACAACAGGGAACAGACCACGGTTTCATCTTTCACTTTTATGACTGCAAGGTCGTCCACTAATACCGCTCGTCACACCTCGTCCCAATTGGGCTTTAATTTCATTTTGAAACATCCAACTCTCAAAACAAAGTTTCCATTTTTAGATGGGCGTATTGCTTTTACCATGCCGTGATCCAGCTGGCACGAAACAATCTTCAGCCGAGGCACGGGTGGCCTAAGAGTCGGCTTATTGGCCGGAATCACCAAACAGAATCGGGTTCCAAAAAGTTTTGAATTTATTGTTTCTGAATGACTAATGGCCTGACTAAACAACTCACTGTAATCCAACTTCGAGTCTTATCAATGAGTCCCATCGCAAAGCGAATGATCCGCCAACGCCTGAATAATTCGGCACTCACTCACGACTTTTTCTTCACAACAAGCTTCAATCCTCTTCAATTCACGTTCCAGCAATTTAAGCTTAGCGATACGTTGTTTGACTGACTTAAGGTGCAGCGAAGTGATGTTATGTATTTCACTACAGGTTTGGCCCTGATCATGATTAATGGTCACAAGCTCCCGTATATTTTCCAGAGTAAAGCCCAAGTCTCTTGCATGGCGAACAAATGACAGGCGCTCTAGTTGAGCTTGGCGATAACGTCGTTGGTTGCCTTCTGATCGTGATGAAGAATTGATTAATCCCATCTTCTCGTAATAACGGATAGTTGGAATCTTAACGCCTGTTTGCTTTGATAAATCGCCAATTGAAAACATTTTAAATACCGCTTGAACCTCTAGTAACTAGAGATATTACGCTAGGCGACTCAGTTTTCATAATTGCCAAATAGTGGGGAAAGTCAATGAGTGGTCAATGCTGTCAGAATCAGCCAAAATTCGACGGAGTATCGGCAGGTTTTAAGCGTGCGCTGTGGATAGTTATCGCTATTAATGGCGTCATGTTTGTTGTTGAAATGATTGCAGGGAGGATAAGCCAATCTCAGGCCTTGCAGGCTGATGCGTTGGACTTCTTTGCAGACACCATCACTTATGGCTTAAGTCTGTATGTCATTGGCATGTCCATTAAGGTTCGATCGTCAGCCGCATTGCTGAAAGGATTAAGTCTGGTCGTTATGGGTCTGTGGGTTTTAGGTTCAACCGTTTATCAGTCGTTTCAACCTGGCGTGCCACAAGCAGAAGTTATGGGATTAATTGGTTTTTTGGCTTTGCTGGCCAATTTACTCAGCGTGTTATTGTTGGTTCGTTATCGTAACGGCGATGCTAATGTTCGTTCAGCTTGGTTGTGTAGTCGCAACGATGCGATTGGCAATATAGCGGTTATGCTGGCTGGTAGTGGCGTTTGGGTGACCAACTCCGCCTGGCCTGATCTAGTTGTGGCTAGTTTGATGGCTGGGTTGTTTTTGTGGTCGGCCTTGCAGATTATTCGTCTCGCTTATGAAGAATATCAGTCGAGTGTTTAATATTTTTTTAATTAAGCGGTCGGTGGTACATGCAAACAATGCCTATGTACCACTGACCTCTTTCATTACAAAATTTTCTTTCAGGAGCTGGTTACCGAAAAATGAGGTCGCCAGCCGCCCTCGTTAGACGGCTTTGTTGCGGTTTGCCTCCAAACGAGCATCGACGACGGCAACGGTGCGGTCGACAGCATCGGACTGCATTCCTTTACTGGCGGCAATTGACTGCACCAAGCGATCGAGACGTTCGATGTTGGTTGCACCGTTCGCCAGCGCCCGGGCTGCCGAAGACGGGTTCACCAACGATAATGTGGCATTGGCGTACTTTTCAAACGGCACAAGATCGTCTGGATCCGCCCCGAGGGAAACAGATAGGTCAAAGACCCAACTATAAACGGAACGAGATTCTTCGATATCGGCGTGCACCGAGTCCTTGATTGATTGAATGCCATCTTCTAGCACGCAGCGATAGTTGCCTGCCAGTAACATGCTCCATTTTGCCAGCGGTACAAACACAGAGTCGTGTACCCTGAGCTTAACCGGTAATTCCACTTCACCATCACCCGTGTCAAAGCGAATAGCATCGATGTCGGCTTCTAGTTGTTTAAGGATCGCGGTATGCGCGTCTGATTCAAAACGGGCTACCTTGAAATTGGTCGGCAGTCCAACTTGGAGCAAATTAATCTGATCAGTTGAAGGTCTGAAAGCCTGCGGGTCTGGGCTAGCCAATGTCATCAGTGCGGGATCTAAGTTGTCCCAAACTGAAGCATCTGTGTAGCTGGACTTGAGTGCATCTACGTCAAGGCCAGGAATGCGCCTCAGATAGGGCATTGGTGGCATGTTCATGATCGACATCACTGGAACAGCGGCAGCGGCCACGGCGTTTAATAGCGCGTGCACCTCAGTGGCCCGATATTGAGGTTCCTGCATCGCCAGCGCAACGAGATCGTAGTCGGCAGGATTGACAGCTCCAGGAACATCCGCGGACAGTGTGCCCGGCATGTGTCGTGTATCGAGTTCTATAGGTTCAGCCAGCCCGCGAACGGGTAAACGTATTCTGGCGCCCTCTTCGTTGATAATCTTTGCCTCTTCAGCGAGGCATACGAGCTTAACCGTATGTCCGGCTAAAGCGAGCTTTGCTCCGAGTAGTGAACCGTATGAGGCGCCAAGAATCAGAATTTTATAAGTGTTTGAAATGTTATTTACTCCCTAGATAACGAATTTGAGTAGTTTGGTCTCGGTGTTCGGCTTGAAACCAGTGAATTGAGGACTATACAATAAAATAATTGGTCAGACCAATTTAACAAACTTATGAAGACATAACGAATACGAGTATTACCCAATATGAAATGAGCCCGAACGAGGTATGTGATTCGTAACTATTCAGCAACCAGCCTAAATATTCACGATAGTTTTCCATCATAAAGTGCCCTTAGGCCCTGCTAGAACTTACTGTCTGTTTTCGGCATGTTGATCAATATCAAAATCGATATCAATAAAAAAGGGTCGGTGGTACATGAGAAAAATTCCTATGTACCACCGACCCCTTCGGTGCTTCTACTGTCGCCTTCTGTTTAGCTGATCTCAATACTAATTCGGTATATCACGCCCCAAAAGCATTGCCAAAAATAAATCTCGGGCGTTTTCAGGCCGGTCACGATAAACCTTAAATTGTGCGTGCTCCGAAACCGACGCTGTGTTCAGGTCGATACCCCACATCGGATAAACACCATTAGGTAACATCGAATACCGGACATCAATTAATACCTTGTCACGACCTGGATCTGGCACGACGTATCCGTCAGCGAGTTTTGAAAACCTTAAAACATCATTTGACAGTGTTGATGTCTGGTCGAGTTGCGGCAGATCTCGTTCAAACTTAAATTTATCAATCGATTCACCTGCATAGATACGGTTCGCATCAAAACCGACGCGGATGGCATCGACGTAAAAGCGATCGTTACTTTGATATACCGAGCGCCACAGCACCAGATTCGCCAGTGTCGGTTTTACGATGATACGCTGTACATCGTGGTTACGCTGTTCAGCAAGTTCGAAGGCAGACTGCAGCGCACTTTGATGCTGCCACAGACCGAGCAGTAAATAGCAACCCGCAAGCGTCAGGCCAACACCAGGTGCCAATGGTTTGTAGTACTTGTAGCCGATGATTAATGAGATGAGTAGTAGCAGCGAAAAAACAGGATCGACAATGGCGATAATGCTCCAGGCAATACGGGTTTCGCTGAATGGCCAAAGCAAGTGCGTTCCATAACTGGTGCAAGCATCCAGCAGCCCGCTAGTGCCATAGCCCAATAGCGCATACATATAAACCATTTTTAGCTCGATGCGTTTACGCAGCAACGGCCATAACAGTAATGTGGCTATCAGAGCGCCTACCGGAATGAATATCAACGAATGCGAGAAATGACGATGCAACTCAAGGTTCAGCAATGGGTCGTCGCTAGCACTAATTAAAACATCGGCATCAGCCAATAAGGCTGCAGCAAAGCCAACTATGGCTGCATTACGTGACTCGCTTTTAGCGGAGACGGCTAGTGCCAGCGCTCCCCCCAGTAAGCCCTGAGTTAATAGATCCAAAACTGAAACTCCACATGACTAAGGATGATCGTACTATTCTGCGACCTTCGGGCCAAAAATAGCAGTAATATTTTTACCCAATGCTCTTATTCATTTAGCCAATCAAGGTTAAATCGATAGTGCACATCGTGATAAAAAAACTAGCCTGTTATTTTCATACTGTTATCTGCGCCCTATTTTCGTTTTGGCACTACAAACCAGTCCAGCACATAATCAGTACGCTTAGAGCAATTGATAGTGCAGCCATAATCAGCTAGCTTCTTTATGCCCCTAAGCTCTGCTTCATGCTTCGTGGTAAACATATAGCCATCCACTGGCTTACTCACGATACCGTCTTGAATCAAAAGGTCAATCTTAGAGAGGCTAATGCATGATCGTTCTGAGAGCTGGGATATGTTGAGTTTATGGGGTTGATTTCTCATGTTTGTACCATTTAGCTATAACCGATTTATAACTAAAAACTTCAATATTTGTTAGTGACCATATTTTACTAATCTGCGAAATTCAGTTCAGAATGTTCCCTTGATCCAATAGATAGCCTGAAACAACTGGTTGGAGACACATAATTAGATACTCCATTTATAGGCCCGTTATCTATTGCAATAACGCGAGTCTCGTTTTCTAAGGCATCAACACTAAACGTGAAAACTCGTTCAACCAAGAAGAGCACTTGGGGAACAAAGTTGCTTCATCTGACCAACCCTCATCGTTACCCATCACGATTATTCTTGGTAAAGGAGCGACTAGCTTGAATACGTTAATAATATTTTCACGATGCTCAGGCATAATAAAAACATTACGGTTGAAAACTTACATTGAAATCATAGATGGCCACTTTACAGGTGCACCATCCCAACACCACTATTCCTTTAAACTTTTTTCTACTAATGCTTCACTCACTCAGTCGCAATCAAACGCGGTATTGCATTGGCATCTGAAAAAACAATTGCGTTCTGTTGGTATTTTTGGCTAAGTGTCATGGCAGTGCTCTCGTCGCAGCCAAGGACAATAATACTTTCTTCTGGCGGCCAATCGCCACTCTGGGCGATGCCTCTGCCAGTCAGCATCTCGAAGCCTAAATCAGTAATATCTGAAACAAGCGCGTGCTGTTTTGCTTCATTGTCTGCGTCAGTCAGGAGCTCACTAAAAGGATTCCAGGCCGTAATATAAAGCGAGGTGCTGACACCGAACTTTTGATGGAGTTGATCCAGCTCTGGCGAGTAACACCCGATATTTAGCTTAAAGGCAGCGACAGGTGCATCGACATGATAGTCCGTATTTGAATAAGCATATTGTAGTAACGGGTTCATTTTATGGTGCCTCTTTTAGGTTCGACTTCACTGCCAAAAGCTTTCGGTTTATGGTATTCATTTAGGCGTTTAAAATCTCTCATTAAGCCATTTTAGCGTCTAAATCAATCTGATGGTGTAATGCGTCAATCCGGTCAGTACGTTCCCATGTCAAGTCGACATCAGTACGACCAAAATGACCATAGGCAGAGGTTTGTAAATAAATAGGTCTTCGTAAATCAAGCGTGCTAATAATCCCTGCAGGTGTCAGGTCGAACACCTTTGGTATCACAGACGCTAGACTTTCATCAGCGACAGAACCGGTCCCATGGGTATCGACATGAATAGAAATCGGTTCCACCAAGCCAATGGCATAACTGAGCTGAAGGGTGCAACGTTTTGCGAGTCCGGCAGCAACAATATTTTTGGCCACATAACGCGCCATGTAAGCAGCGGATCGATCCACCTTAGTCGGATCTTTACCCGAAAAAGCGCCGCCACCATGTGGGCACGATCCACCGTAGGTATCGACTATAATTTTTCTGCCCGTTAACCCCGTGTCGGCGTCTGGCCCACCCAGCTCAAATCGACCGGTTGGGTTAATGTGGCAAACTAGCTCTGGTGACCTTAAGTCTTCATGAATACAAGGCAGAATAATCTCCTCATAAACGCGGCGCCTGAGTTCCTCGGTAGCGATGTCCGGTGAGTGTTGGGTAGAAAACACCACACTGGTGACATGCACCGGCTTATCATCACAATAAAGCACCGTCACTTGGGACTTAGCATCCGGCCTTAGCCACTCAGCAGCGCCCGAACGACGTAGCTCGGATTGGCGTTTAACCAAGCTGTGCGCAAGACTTAACGGCAGTGGCATTAAAGTGTCTGTTTCATTGCAGGCATAGCCAAACATCATACCCTGATCGCCAGCACCCAGTCGATTGTCATCACGCTCGACGCCTTGCAGTATATCGGTGGATTGTGCGTTTAAATGAACCGCTATATCGTAGGATTGCTCGTCATAACCAATCGAGCGAATAGTCGACTTCACGATCGATCGCATTGCCGTCTCGATTGAGGCTAGCTTGTCCGTTGTAGCTAGTTCGCCTTGCATTAAAACATCGGATCGAAACTCAGCCGCGAGTGTGACATGCCCAAGCGTAATAAGAGTTTCACAGGCTAGATGAGCCATTGGGTCATGCTGCAGCATGTAATCCAAAATCGAATCAGAAATGCAGTCTGCAACTTTGTCAGGGTGACCTTCTGAAACGGATTCAGAAGTAAAAAGAAATTGCTTTGCCATACTTGTTCTCCAATTGCCCCATAAAAAGAGATCCGCTATCGGGACCGCCGGGGCAGGCAAGGCCGATGCTTTAGCAGTATTTTTATTCCGCCCCGCAAGCTAATCGCTCAAATCGGCGGCACTACTCTATTCCCAGAAACGCAAAAACCCGGTCTGCTTTCGCTAACTCGGGCTCTTAAGAATTCCGGTTTAGCGTGTATGTTTTAAGTGCCCCGCAATCTGGTTCAAATCGGCACTGTATATAAATTTAGTCTTTTGGGTTTGTATTGTCAATACCAAGTCTTGTACTGGCACCACTAAATTAGTTGAGTCCAATAATAACTCTTTGCCTGACCCCCATGAAATTTATCTCACCTATTATGCGAATCAAAAGGGTCGGTGGTATATTGAGAGTAATTCCTATGTACCACCGACCCCATTCATTTGGCATTGTAAGCGATTTCAAAGTTGTCCATAGCTTAACACTCTATGTAGTATAACCCGATGATAAGGATTACTTTATCCATTTATTAAACTTTCCCACCCACGCCTTTAAATTTCTCCACAAACATGGCGATCTTTTGAAACACGCTCTGTTTCTTGATGAGGTATTGTGGATTTAGCGGGCTCATCTTGGGCAGAATGGCATTGAGCTCTGTTCCTGCGTCGCTGGCGTATTCCCGTTTGAGTGAAGTGGTGATATAGCGTCGGGTTTCTTCAGCATTCAGGCTTTCTGCGTTGATCAGCTCCTCAGCTTCTCGTTGCTGCTCAGCCTGAGCGAAGGAAAAGAATGCTTCGATCACGCTGGACTTATCGCTAATCTGATCCAGATCGGTTTGATTAATAAAATCAACCAACAGGCTTTCTTTAGCGCGGTTGCCTAGGCTGGCGCGGATCACTCGGCGTACTTCATCAACCAAATCGGCTTTGCTTTTGGTTTTCTTGTTGTGCTCGAAGATCAGTTCGAGAATATAATCGAGGTTGATCTCCTGGGATTTCAGCAGGTCTATCTCGAACACTACGTCATCCCAGTCGATGGTAGATTTTTCTTTTTCTTCTGCCGATTTTTGTCGCCGTTGCCAATCGCGGATATCGTTGTAACTAGAACGGTAATCCTGAGTTTTTCGGTCGGCTGGCAGGCGTATGGTCTGTAACTCAGCCAGCTTTTCATCATCTAAATAATGTTCTGCTTTAAACGCCTCGACCGCTTCTGGGTCGCTCATATCCACGTTTTGAAGGGCTTTTAGGTTGGCAAACTCATCATAGTTTTGCAGCACGTTCTCGACGCGCAGGTATTCGCCAAAGAGCTTAGCAAAGTCTTTTTTATCAGACTCTTTTTCAATAGCAGTTGGATCAGGAAAGCGCTGTTCCAACTCGCTCACTACATCCATAAAACCGCGTCTGGCTTCACCGGTCATCACATCGGTAAAGCCTTCCATGTATTCCTTGTAGCTCTTTTCTAGCACCACGTTTTTGGTATTTTTATCGCCAAACAGGGTGATAGCATCCACCGTTGCCATTTCCAGATCTCGGAATGTGACAATATTACCGAAGGTTTTGGTGGCGTCATAAATGCGGTTGGTGCGCGAAAAGGCTTGCATCAAACCGTGGTAACGCAGGTTTTTGTCCACAAACAGCGTATTAAGCGTAGGGGCATCAAAGCCAGTGAGGAACATTCCCACCACTATAAGCAAATCGATTTCCTTAGTTTTCACCCGCTTGGCCAAATCACGATAGTAATTCTGGAAGCCGTTGCTATCGACACTGAAATTGGTTTTAAAGAAGGCGTTGTAATCGCCTATCGCCGCGTTTAAAAACTCTTTGGCGCTGCTATTCATAGCTGAAACATCAAAACTTTCATCCGGAATATCACCCACCGCATCCTGCTCTTCATTGGCAGCAAAGGAGAATATGGTGGCGATTTTCAACGGCTTTTCGCTGTTTTTATTTAAAGGGTCGGCCTGTAACTGATTCAACGATTCATAATAGAGCTTAGCGGCATCCACACTGCTCACGGCGAACATGGCATTAAAGCCCTTGGCCTGACCGTTATTAGAGCCCTGCAATCGGTGGGTCTTCTGGCGGTAGTTGTTCAGAATGTACTGGGAAATTTCGCGAATACGCTCTGGGTGCAACAGCGCTTCTTTGTTTTCAGCGGCAGATAGTTTTTTCTCATCCTGTTCAGTTTCAAAGGCCTTAAATTTGTGGCGCACATCGTTGTAGTCCACCTTGAACTTGAGCACTTTCTCATCGCGTATCGCGTCGGTAATCACATAAGAATGCAATTCCCGGCCAAATACGCTGGCAGTGGTTTCTGCACCTAAAGCGTTTAGCGGGAAGATGGGCGTGCCGGTAAAGCCAAACTGATAGAAGCGTTTAAATTTCTTGTTCAGGTTTTTTTGAGCTTCACCAAACTGGCTACGGTGGCATTCATCAAAAATGAACACGACCTGCTTATTGTAGATTGGCAGATCGCCTTCGTTTTTCATCAGGTTGTTGAGCTTCTGGATGGTGGTAACGATGATCTTGTTATCATCTTTATCCAGATTACGCTTTAAACCTGCGGTACTGTCTGAGCCGTTCACACTGTCGGGTGAAAAGCGCTGATATTCTTTCATAGTCTGGTAGTCAAGGTCTTTTCGGTCCACCACAAAAAACACCTTGTCGACAAACGCCAGTTCTGTAGCCAAACGCGCGGCTTTAAAGCTGGTTAAGGTTTTACCAGAGCCAGTGGTATGCCAGATAAAACCGCCACTTTCCGGTTTGCTCCAGTTTTTTGCCTCATACGTGCTTTTAATCTTCCACAAAATACGCTCGGTGGCAGCAATCTGGTAGGGGCGCATCACCAGTAATGTGCCACTCACATCAAACACCGAATAATGCAGCAACACATTAAGCAGGGTGTTTTTCTGGAAGAAGGTAGCGGTAAAGTCTTTCAAGTCTTTAATCAGGCTGTTATCCGCCTTCGCCCAGTGCATAGTGAAGTCGAAGCTGTTTTTATTGCGCGTTGTGGTATTAGCAAAATAGCGGCTGTCGGTACCGTTAGAAATGACAAACAGCTGCAAATATTTATACAGTGAATCCTCGCTGTTAAAACTTTCTTTGCTGTAACGATGCACCTGGTTAAAGGCTTCACGAATGGCGACGCCACGCTTTTTCAGTTCGATTTGTACCAGCGGTAAGCCGTTCACCAGAACAGTCACATCATAACGGTTGGCATGGCTGCCGGTTTTTTCAAACTGCTTGATCACCTGCACTTTGTTGCGGGTTATATTGTTTTTATCCAGCAGATAAATGTTTTGAATGCGACCATCGTCAAACACAAAGTCGTGAATATAGTCATCGTGAATCTTGCGCGTTTTATCCACAATGTTGTCACTAGGCTTGTCTAGATAAGTCTCCACAAAACGCCGCCATTCAACCTCGGCAAACTGCACATGATTCAGCGTTTGCAGTTGCTCACGCACATTGGCAAGCATGGCCTGCGGGTTATTCAGGCCAGGTAGGTACTCATAGCCCTGGTTTTGCAAATCCTGAATAAACTCGCGCTCTAAGGCATCTTCACTTTGGTAGCTCTCGGCCACTTGCCATTCTTTGTGGTATTTATCCAGAACGATAAAGTTGTTCGACTCAGCGATGGTTTTGTAGTGGGTCATGCCTCGTTATCCCTGTTGTTCAGCCGCTTTTTTATTTCACGGTCAAAGTCTGATTCGATGCGTTGTTGTTTGTTGAATTTTTCATATTCGGAATGAGCTTTCTGCTCCGCCTGTTTCCTGCTCATCGTCCCATATCCCTCCAGAACCCGATACTCATTAAAGGTAAGAAACTTATTCACGCTCTCGGCAAAGCTTTCCATGTTGAAGGTGTTACGGCGCTCGATGATGCCTTCGATATAATCAAAAAAGGCCGTAACCGTACGTTCAAGCTTTTTGATTTCATCTCTACTTAAATAATTCTTTGCTATCGTAGCGTCCGACTTCAACACCCGGCCTTCCGGCGCATTTTTGTAAGTGCTCATGCCCATCAACGGCTTACTGGCATCGGCCTTCAGCGAAATGATTTCGGCGGCCGTATGGCCGGTAATGGCAAAGTGAAAGGTGTCCTGCACATGGGCGTAAAACAACTGAGTAGTTTCAGATTTTGGGTCGTAGTCGATGCTGCACTCGGCGAAAATATCGGTAATTTGTTGGTAGATGCGCCGCTCACTGGCGCGAATGGAGCGAACTCGCTCTAGTAACTCTTTAAAGTAATCTTTACCAAAAAATTGACCATTTTTTAAACGCTCATCATCCATGGCAAAGCCCTTGATGATGTACTCTTTAATCAGCTGAGTCGCCCAGATACGAAACTGGGTCGCCTGAGACGAATTAACACGATAACCGACTGAAATCACGGCATCGAGGTTGTAGTATTTGACCTGTTGGGTTTGGGTAAGGCCCGCCACGGCGCCGTGCTCAGTGGTTGTTTCCAAAATGGAAATAACCACTTCTTCTTGCAACTCACCACTGTCAAAGATGTTTTTCAGATGTTTGGAAATAGCGGGTACCCCAACGCCAAATAGCGCCGCCATACGTTTTTGCGTCAACCACAGGGTCTCATTACTGAGCAGTACTTCCACTTTTACCGCCCCATTGGGTGCGGTATAGAGCAGGAACTCCGTGGTTTGGTCTTGCAGGCTTAGGTTAGGCATGGGGCTCATCCTTGGCAGTGTATTTCCGTTAGTGTCTTGCTCATATCAGGCCGCTATCTCTGAATCAGTATTGGGAAAGCTCAGCAGCAAATCGCGGTAATACTCATATTGCTGTTGGCGCAATGCAATTTCACGGGGCAAGCCTTCAGTGATTGAACTTGTTAATGCGTCGAATTTATCCAAGATGGCGACGATGCGGGCTTGCTCAACTAGTGATTTTACAGGGTCGTCGGCATAGGGAATGGGGACTTTAAAGTTTTTTATGATACTAGAGTTAAGGTCGCCTCTTGCGCCCTGTCCAAGCGCCTTAATATTTTGATAATTATAACAAACCCAATGATATACGTATCGATATAGCGCCTGTGTACTGTCTATCTCCAAACAACCGCAATGCTGATTGGTTGTTAAAGGTATTTTATTAATTGCCGATCTACCTGCCGTTGCTCCAGATATTGCAACGATTACGCAATATGCAGGAATCCATTTCGCCGACGAATTATCTAACGCCGCCTGAGTTACTTTTACCTCAGTCTTCTCAATGTCGGAAAATTTAACCTCCTGCGTTCTTAGCCACGGAATATCACCGCCCTCGTAATATTCTGGTGTGCCGGCTGTCGGTGTTCCACCTGAGTACCACTTCTTAGTTACATCTCCCAACGTCTTCCACTCCACTTCCCCTTCTTCAAAACTCAACAAATGGTCGCGGTAGTAGTTGTATTGTTTTTTGCGGGCGGTCAGCTCGGTGGTCAGCTCGGCGGTCAGCTCGGTGAAAGTGTCCAGAATGTGGACGATTTCGGCTTGGATTTCTAACGATTTTTTTGGGTTTTCTGGGCAGGGGATGGGGATTAGTAGTGCTTTAATAAGATCTGCGTTCAAATTACTAACCGAACCACTATTAATTTTACTCACCCAATAGTTTTGTACGTTTTTAGATGAAAGGAAATGATATAAGTAATCAGAGTTTAAGTGTTCACTAAAATCACTTATCGAAGCCCATCCATCATGGATAGCACCGTTTATGTCGAGAATGTAAGGTCGCCCAAAACTCATTGAGTTGGACAAAATAAAATCCCCTTTTTTTAAAATCCGAGATTTTTTAGCCCCATCAGGGGTAATTCTTTGAGCTGTATTTTTTACATATTTTAATCCAGATGAAGTATCTCCAATCTTAATCCACGGAATACCATTTTCATCTTCGGTTATATATTTCGCAATTGGTCTAGGTGAGGCGCCACGCTGAACTTTTGCCACATCTCCAAAAGATTTCCATTCAACCTCAACCCCATCTAGCAGTTTTTCTATATAGCTTAGGCTGCTCATACCTCAACCTCCTCGCCTTCAATATCAGCCACAATCGCATCAATATCGGTACGTAGCTGATCGATTTTAGCAACGGTTATTTTCAGCTCGGCATTGAGCTTTGTAATGTCCACCACTTCGCGGTTATCTTTCGCTTCCACATAGCTGCTAACCGACAGGTTGTAATCGTTAACGGCGACCTGTTCAAGGGGTATGGATTTGGCGAGGTGATCGACATTACCCTTGCTATCAAATACCGCCATGATTTGCTGGATGTGGTCATCGGTAAGCGTATTGGTGTTGGTGTCTTTTTTAAATAAACCGCTGGCATCAATAAACTGAGTGGTGGTATCGGTTTTATGTTTGGAGAGTACCAGAATGGTCACCGCAATGGTGGTGCCAAAAAACAGATTGGGCGCGAGTGAAATGACCGTTTCTACATAATTGTTATCAATCAGGTATTTACGAATTTTTTGTTCGGCACCGCCACGGTAAAAAATACCGGGAAAGCAGACAATGGCGGCGCGCCCTTTGCTCGATAGGTAATTGAGCGCGTGTAGCACAAAGGCAAAGTCGGCCTTTGACTTGGGCGCGAGCACACCGGCGGGGGCAAAGCGATCATCGTTAATCAGGGTGGGATCATCACTGCCTATCCACTTCACCGAATACGGCGGATTGGAGACAATGGCATCAAAGGGTTTGTCGTCGCCAAAGTGCGGGTCGATCAGGGTATTGCCCAGCTGCATATTGAACTTGTCGTAGTTGATGTTATGCAAAAACATGTTCATGCGGGCCAGGTTGTAGGTGGTGTGGTTAATCTCCTGCCCGAAGAAGCCGTCTTCAATGATGTGATTATCGAAATGCTTTTTGGCTTGCAGCAGCAGCGAGCCGGAACCGGCAGCAGGGTCATAAATTTTATTGACGCTGGTTTGCTTGTGCATGGCAAGCTGGGCAATCAGCTTGGAAACGTGCTGAGGGGTAAAGAATTCACCACCGGATTTACCGGCATTGGCGGCATAGTTGGAGATGAGAAATTCGTAAGCATCGCCAAACAGGTCAATTTGAGCGGCATCGCTCTTTTCATAAAAATCATGACCAAAATCTAAACCTGACACGCCTTTCAGTACCGCCGCTAAACGACCGTTTTTGTCTTTAACGGTATTACCAAGTCGGTTACTGGTGGTATCGAAATCGGCAAACAGACCTTTGATGTCGCCTTCCGAGGGATAGCCACTGGCTGAGGCTTCGATAGCGGAAAAGGTCGCGGCCAAGTCGGTGTTCAGGCTTTCGTTGTTGTTGGCGTTTTTAGCCACAGTGGCAAACAACTGGCTGGGATAGACGAAGTAACCCTTCGTTTTAATGGCGTCGTCTTTGATGTCTGGCGTGATCACCTCATCGCTAAGTTCGGCGTAATGAATACTATCGTCACCGGCCTCAATATAGAGGGCAAAGTTTTCGCTGATGAAGCGGTAAAACAGGGTGCCGAGGACGTATTGTTTGAAATCCCAGCCGTCTACTGAGCCGCGCACATCGTTGGCAATAGCCCAGATTTGGCGTTGTAGGGCGGCACGTTGTTGAGTGCTTGTCATTTTATTTTCCCGTTTAAATTCGTATACTATTTGCCGTTAAATATCTTATTAAATGATCTTTATCTTTTAACGGGCCACTCTGTTTATTGTTGTGTCAGCTCAAGTAGATCGCCTACCTGGCATTTAAACAGCAGGCACAGCTTCTCAATGGCTTCCAGATCTACTTTTTGGGCCGTTTCTTTATAAAGCAGGGTCACCGTGGCGCGGCTGAGCCCCGCCTCTCTGGCAACGTCGGCAATACGCATCTTGTGTTCGCCCATCATGCGGGCAAGATGGCAGCGGATCATGGTTGTGCCTCTAGCATTTGGTTTTAGAAATAGTGCCCAAGCATATCACTAATTATTGATTTGCGTATCATTTTGGGAGCTGAAATTGAATTATGTAAGCTAGGGACTAAAAAATGCTTTGGTTATTTTCAATTCAAAGGAGTCGGTGGTACATGAGCACAATTCCTAAGTACCTCCAACCCCTTTTGCCTATGCTGGCCTTACAGCTTCATCCCCAATGGTTCTAAATACGCTTAGACACCTCTATAAAGACCATCGAATATTTTTTGAGCCTCACTAAAATCACTGGCTTCGAATGATCTGGGTTCTTTACTGGAACGAGCATCCATAATTTTCCAAGTAATTCGCCACCAGTGTTTGTTGTGGTCACCTTCGAAAAATTGGAAGCCTATCTGATGTGTTAAATTCCCTATCTAAATAATTACGTCTAAACCTTAATAATCGGCGTTCATCGAACATGGGTAATTACTTCCGGCTTACCTGCCGTAATAATGGCTTGTTCGGCGACCGCCATTGACAGCCCAGTTTTTCGGTCATGCTGTATTGTGGACTGACATATTGGCCAACATCATCCTTGCTCTACTTGGCATGCTCTCTTATCCCAGCTGCCATCACCCAAATATGTACAGGCCTAAGGTTTACTCGCTGTAGCCTTTAAGGCTGTAGTTTTTACTGTTGCAGTGTTCGAAAAATAATCGCTTGATGATGCTATTGGGTTATGATAATTTTTTAGTCTATAACGACTGTTTGTGCCTTTTAGGTTTACGGTAAACAGTTAAACCCACATTGGTTCGACTTATGAGTTATACCTGTAAGATTAATAGCGTCTCGCAAGCATGCTTGTAATCGATTCCGACAACTTATATTCACTGAGAAACTGAGAGAGAGAAACAAATGAAACCATATCAAGCAACTATTTTTAACGCCGCCGTTTTGGTGGTATTTGGTCTTTGGGCGTATCTGAATGTGGCCGCAGAGTCGCGCTCTACGACGATATTAATACCGGTGATTTTTGGCGTTGTTCTCGCCTTGTTGGCTCTACCTTTAAGAAAGGAAAATAAAGTTGTTGCTCACATTGTTGCCGGGGTGACACTACTAATTTTGATAGCGCTAATCATGCCGCTGATAGGCTCTATCGGCCGTGAAGATATGGATGCAGTGTTTCGAGTGGGTGTGATGATGGCCGCCAGTCTGTTCGCCCTAGTTGTGTATATTAAAAGCTTTATTGCAGTGCGGCGCGCACGGCAGAGTGCGACATAGCCAAGCCGTACCACAAGCCACATTTTAATGCTGAATTGCCAACTATTAGGGTAACATCGCTACACTGTTAAAAAACCGATAGCACCTTATAGTTTTTTGGAAGGACGCCTGCAAAGCACCTGCTATACAGGCGTCCTTTTAGTTCTTTGATTGATAATCCCATAGAGTTGATACTAAATGCCTGACTGACTCAGAGTGAGTCAATGGACAAAGAAAGTCATGAAAATAACTGTTGGAACAATTACTTAGTCACTCTAACTGAGCAGGGCAAACAAGTGGCTGGCTGGCCAGTACTGATTAATAAATCCTGACTCATATTTTTACTACCATTGCCGTTTTAATAGGTGTTCATGACTTAAAGGGTCGGTAGTACAGTAAGAATGATTCCAGTGCGGCCCCCTCGCCAAAAAACCTAAGTCGCCCTACGCCCACTTCTCAATGCAACCACCAACATGCCAGTGGCAAACAGACAGATAACTGCGAGCAGGATACAGATCGATTCGAACGCGACGTTTTGGCTGAGTAGGTACCCGACTAAAGCAGGCCCTAAGGCGGATGAAAAAACCATGACGGCGTTGGTTAATGATTTTATCGCGCCCAAATGTTTAGTGCCATAAAGCTCGGCCCACAAGGCACTAAAACCGGTGAAGTAAAGGCCGGCCGAGACACCCATAAAGACCATAAACGGTATGACAAAAAAAGCGTGGGCCGATGGCACTAGCGCGAGTAAGGCGATCGCAAGTGGGATTAAGAATACGGGCAGTATTTTGCGAGCGGTGTAACGGTCGATTAATGTGCCTGAGTAGATTGTCGTCACTACCGAGACGATTGAGTATAGCCAATAGTTTCCGGTCACCCATAGACTTGACCAACCTTTTGATTTGGCAATTTCGTTCGGAAAGAAGAACATGGCGGTAAAGATTAATGACGGCGCGATCATCGCCGGTAACATGAGGTAAAAGCGTGACTCGGACAGCGCTTGTTTGCGGGTGTAGCCTACTTGGGCATCTCCGTTGGCGGTTTGGTTGATGACGGATTGCATTAGTTTGGCGTGACGCTGGCTATGCCCCTTGAGTAACCAAAGCACGAGGATTATGGCGCTAAAGACGAGCAGACCGATTAAAAAATAGGTATCACGCCAACCCCATTTTGCAATGGCAAATACCGCTAGCAACGGTAGCAGCGCTTCGCCAAAGGCGAAACCAATAGCGGCGAGTGCAATGGCCTTGCCGCGGTCATTGGCATGATACCTGGCCATAGAGGTAAGCCCGCAGTGGCTGGTTAAACCTTGGCCAAACTGGCGTAGCATAAAAATGCCGATAACCAATATTAACGGTGAATAGGCGGTACTGATGAGCAAACAAGCCGCACCCAAACCCAACAAGCTGACGGAGGCAAACCACCTGAGGTCGACTCTATCGATTAGCGCCCCACTCCAAGTGATAACGGCGGCGCTGAGCAAGGTGCCTAACATGTAGGTTTGTCCCCAACTGCCAGCATCTAGTCCAAACTGCGTTTGTATTTCTGGGCCGAATACGCCGATGACATAGGTTTGCCCCGGGCTGGATAAAAACGCCATGGCAAATCCAAAGCCTAGAAAGCGTTTGTGCGCACGTGCAAATTGCCAGTAGTCAATTAGCATGGTTTTTTAACTTTGAGACCACGCGTGGGCTTGCCCTTCTCTATTGGTATCAAAGTTTGCACTGGCTTGTGGCTTTTACTTATCTACCAATCTAGTGACGATTTGCGGGTTGGATTCAAGTGTTCGGTGGACTGGGCACTTGTCGGCTATTTCTAGTAGTCGTTGCCTTTGGTCATCGGATAGATCGCCGATAAGTGTTATTTTTCGGGTTATGCGTTCTATTTTATCGTTGCAACCGTCACAGTCTTTCGCGTGGTCACGTTCGTGTTCTAACGTTACTTTAATGTCATCTAAGGGTAATTGCTTGTGGTTTGCGTACATTCTTAGCGTCATTGAGGTGCAGGCACCTAGGCTCATTAGAAGCAAGTCGTAGGGGGTTGGCCCAAGATTAGTGCCCCCAGATTTAATTGGCTCGTCACCCATTAGTTGGTGATTATCGCTGAACAGGCCACGTAAAAATTTCTTATCTAGCTCACTGATTAACACCTCGCCTGATTCGAGTGCTGGTTTTTGTGCCCAACTGGTGGGCTGGTCGACGCTGTCTATGTCTAGGTAACGGCTAGCCCAGGCGGCGAGTGTTTTACCGACATATTCGGCGTCTGCGGCCTTGCTGAGTAAATGGTCGGCGTTATCTAGCGAGATAAAGCTTTTCGGGTGTTTAGCCGACTGATAGATTTCAGCCGCTTGATCGATAGAGACAATGGTGTCGACAGGTGAATGAAAGACGACTAATGCGGCGTCGAGCTTAGCAATTTGAGCGGTTGAATTGTACTTGTCGATATCCTCTAACATTTGCTGCTTAATGACGAACTGGCGCCCACCGATTCCGACTAGTGCTTCGCCCTGCTGTGCTATTTTTTTAGATTCGACCTCAAATAAATGTTCGACATGCTTGGCGGTCGCGGGGGCGCCTATCGTTGCGATGGCTTTGACTGATTCGATTTGATGCGCTGCACTCAGGACCGCTGCCCCACCTAAACTGTGCCCAATAAGTAATTGAGGGGCTTGGTATTGTTGTTTGAGTGCTTCGGCGGCTGACAATAAGTCTTGTACATTGGATGAAAAATTGGTGTTTGAGAAATCACCGTCACTATTGCCAAGGCCAGTAAAATCGAATCGAAGCACTGCGATGCCCTGTGCCGCCAGCGCGCGACTAATACGTGAGGCGGCTGCTATATCCTTGCCACAGGTAAAACAGTGCGCAAACAAAGCATAACGCGCAATGACGATAGGCTTTGGCGGTATTTCCAGCAGGCCGGCTAATAAGTGGCCCTTGTCATTAACGAATTCGAATTTTATCTTGCTCATAGATTTGTCTCGTCATTTACGGATGTCAGGCTTTTCCTGTCGCTTAGGCTATTGAAATATTATTCATACAGACCTGACTATACACCGGCTGCTTGACAAGTTCTGAGGCCAACGTTACAAAAGCTGATTCAATTACCTGCCTGATAAAAATTTCCCACTATTTAAACAGATCAATAACCACAAGTCAGTTGATCAGAAATAATCGATCCGGCGCATATTTTACTTCCCTTGTTCTCGCTTTGTTCTCTATACTGATCGCATGACTAATATATCAGAACTATGGCATCACCCAGCCAATCCGACAAAGGTAGCTTTACCCTTTTATTTGAATTCGGTGCAGGCTGGATTCCCCTCTCCGGCCGAAGATCATGTCGATGCGACGTTAGATTTAAATGAATTCATGATCGACCGACCTTCTGCCACTTACTTTGTCCGTGTATCCGGTGACTCGATGATAAATGCGGGTATTAATTCGGGCGACATTCTCATTGTGGATAGGTCAAAGACCCCACATCACGGCGCTATTGTGGTGGCTCAGGTTGATAATGACTTCACGGTTAAGCGACTGCAATACGCCAATGGCAAGATTAACCTTTGCCCAGAAAACGATGCTTTCAAACCGATTACCATCGCTGAAGATCAACTGGTGACTATGGGTGTAGTCACGGGTGTTGTACGGCGGCTATAGTGTGATAGCGTTAATTGATATTAATAATTGCTACGTGTCTTGTGAGCGAGTTTTCCAGCCTGAGTTAAACAATAAGCCATTGATTGTGCTCAGTAATAATGATGGTTGTGCTATCGCTCGCAGTAATGAGGCGAAGGCGCTTGGCATTAAAATGGGCCAGCCGCTTTTTCAACTGACCGATATTATTAAGAGCCATGACGTTCGAGTGCGTTCTGCAAACTTTGCCTTGTATGGTGATATGAGCCATCGGATTATGACAATAATTGCAGAGCTAACACCTAAGATTGAAATCTATAGTATTGATGAGTGCTTTGTTGATGTCACCGGCATGCCAAATGTTGAAGCATGGTCGAAAACGCTAAGGAAGACGATATACCAATGGACAGGACTGCCTGTTTCTATTGGTATCGCACGGACCAAAGTATTGAGTAAACTCGCTAACAAAGTGGCTAAATCATGTTCGGGGGTTTATCTGATATCAGCCCATGATGAGAAAGATATTCTGGCGGTGACGAAGATTGATGACTTATGGGGGATCGGTAGAAAGCTTTCAATTCGGTTAAAATCGATGGGTATCTATACGGCTATGCAGCTTGTGAATTCACCTGATCAATTAGTCAAAGATAGATTTTCAGTGGTGCTTTCCAGGCTTCAGAAGGAGCTGAGAGGCGAGTCGGTATTCGCTTTAGATGACCATATCGAGGCAAAAAAACAAATTGTGTGTAGTCGATCCTTCGGCCATTTAATTACTGACAAGGGTCAACTACATCAGGCGTTATTGACGTTTGTTAGTCTTGCTACAGAAAAATTACGACGTCAGAAAAGTGAGGTGCGTTGTTTGCAGGTTGTGGTCAATACTAACCCCTATTCAAAAAACGCTAAGCAGTATCATCGATCTGCTAGCGTGACACTCCCGACACATACTTCAAATACAACCGTGATTGCTCGATATGCAACTCAGCTTTTAAGCCAATTATTTAGACCCGGTTATGAATACCAACGAGCAGGCATTATGCTCATGGACATCGCACCAGCTCAGTGCCACCAGTTCGACTTGATTGAGGCTCCATCGAATGACCCATTAGATGAAGTGAAGGATATGATCAACCGCCGATTTGGCCGTAATAAGATAATGCCAGCAAGATTGGTCGCTAAAAAGCAGCCCTGGGAAATGCGTCAAGATATGTTGTCAAAAAAGTTTACTACTAGCTGGATTGACTTACTAACCGCAAAGTAATTGAGCAACTAATAAGGTCATATATTTAACCATACGTGTGGCTATTTTCTTTCACTATGATTGATCAATCAGCACTGAGTTACGGTAGTATTGAGTCGGCAGACTATAGAAGGGTGTTTTTCTCTTCGTGCCTACAGAAGTGATTAATTATCTATGCGCATCATTAACTCGTAATATGGAATGCTCTGTTGCATGCCATATCGCTCATTAGGTTGTTTAAGAGAATTTCCATATGCCTGAAGGCCCAGAAATACGGTTAGCTGCAGATCGAATCGCTAAGGTGTTGGTGCAAAAAAGCCTTACCCGCGTTGAGTTTACTTTTGATCATTTGCGCCAATTCGAGAAAACACTATCCGGTCTAGTAGTCACCTCTGTGGAAACAAGGGGCAAGGCAATGCTGACCTACTTTGACGACCATTGGGTTATTTATTCTCATAACCAATTGTATGGTCGATGGCTCGTCGCCAATAGAGGAACACGACCCGACACTAATCGACAGTTACGCTTGGCGATTGAAACGGAGGATAAAGCTGCCCTGCTATACAGTGCTACTGACATCAGTGTCATGCGTAAAACTGAACTTAGCAGCCATCCCTTTTTAGCGAAGATTGGTCCCGACATTTTGTCGGAGAAGCCCGATATTGATACTGTAGTCGCTAGGTTATTATCACCCGCTTTTGCACGAAGACAATTGGCCACACTGTTGCTAGACCAACGTTTCCTTGCGGGACTTGGCACTTACCTGTGTGCCGAAATTTTGTTTTTCTCTCAGTTACACCCTAAAACTAAAGCGTCAAAATGCAGTCCCACAATGCTCAGAAAGCTGGCTAGTAATATCCTCAGTATCACCCAGCAGTCTTATAAAACGCAGGGGATCACCAATTCCCCTGAGCTCGTTGCTCGGCTAAAAGCCAACGGCATTGCTAATAGAGAGGGTTATCGGTTTAGTGCCTATGGGCGAGCTGGCAAAGCTTGTCATGTGTGCGGCAATGCTATCGAGAGAAACAATATTGGAGGACGGCCTATATTTCACTGCCCTCGCTGTCAATCACTCTAGCCAGAATAGTGGCCCAGGTAGAAAAGTCAGAACGACAGGTTTAAAAGCTAATCTATACAAAACCTAATTCTTACGGAGGTAGAACTCAAAACGACCACTTTCAGGATCGTCCCCGTCCTCGAAAACGCGAATACTGACCATTGGTCTGTCATTATCAACACTAGTTCGATAGCCAGTCGCCATCACACTATTTTTTCTCGCTCTGTGGCGCTGCCAAAACCATAAAAACACGCAACCCAGCAAAAGCGCTACGACGAATACGATATATATAACGTATTCCATAGCCTCATCCTATACATTAGTTATGAAAGTAACCGCCACAAAGCTCTGTTAGAGGCGACACTCATTGACGAGACCGTTTGGCGTTGACCAATCAGAATGCCCTATCGGTTTATTTCACCGTTGGTTTAGCTGATCCATAGCAGATAGGGTTGTAATCACTATTGATAATGCCGCCAGGTTCAACGCCAGGCATAAACTTTTGGAAATCTCCAGAGATCATGGTTTGACTTGAAGTCAGTCTTGCGCCGTCTTCAAAATAGGTGGTGGCTAATGCCATACGGGATTCGTTAGTCATATTGGCGCCAGCCGTATGGAACGATAAGGCGTGATGAAAGCTAATTTCACCTAGCTCAAATGCATCATCATGAATTGGAACGTCATTATCTGAAAATATTTTGCCTAATTGTATGTCGTAGCTCGCATCGAATTTATTGAAGGGCAAATTGTTGACGAGCTTGTAGGTTTCCATACCGGCTGCAAACGCTAAGGGGCCCATCTCTTTAGGAATAGGTTGCAACGGGATCCAAGCAGTACAAACGTTCAGGCTATCAATAGGGAAATGATGGTGATCATAGTGCCAAGGGGTTCGGCCACAGCCCGGCTCCTTTGATAAAGCGTTGTCGTGATAAAGTCTAACTGCATCTACCTTCAAGAGCTTTGTCGCAATCTGGGCAACCCGTTTGCTGAGCACGAATCGTCGAACCAGATCATCTTGTAGCCACATCATTTCGTCACTTCTAAATGCCAGACCTGGTTTTCGCCCTAGGACTTCTAACAATATTGAACTGATTCGCCATCTCAGCAGTTTTAGTGCATTAGGATCGATAACATTTTTGAGTTTGATATAACCATCTTTTGCGAACTGATCAATAGAGTCTTGGCTGAGATCATAAGGGTCTGAAAGAGATTGGTGAATACGGGTCAGTTCACTCGGATCTATTTTGACGTCAGGTTCTGATTGATACACTGCCCGCTCATTTAGCGAGCTAGTTGTTTCGGCTTCATTGTCGGCCAAAGTCATGTACCAATTCCACCATTGCTGGTTATCTTGGTCCCATTCAGATTCAATGCCATCGTGCTCTTTGTGCGCGTCTGACAAATAGTCGGTTAGCGGCAATGTTGAAGTCGTCGTTGTTGCAGGTTTTGACATGAGTATTATTTCCAAAAAACAAAAATGCTAATTCAATTCAAGACAGAAAAAATCTGACAACTTGTTTGAATCAGTAGGCTACGTCTTAATTAGCATTTTTTCAATATTGAGCAAGACAACCACACTTTAGAGTACTCCCTATATACGGCCTTGACGATAGGTTTCAAGCAGAGGACAGTCAAGAGCAATAACGCTATCTGCGGACGTGTAGGTGTAAAAACTATTTAGACTCTGTATAATTACATTTTCAAAATGCATAGAATTGCTGTCAAATGTATCGTAATGTTTGAGAGCAGGAATAGGTTTGGTTATTTCAGTCATATTTTTTTGATTTCGGATCAAGTCTGCAATTTCTTAATATATAAAAAATCGGGTATAAACAATCAAATCAGACTCCCTGAAGTATACATCATCAGCTGATAACGATGACGACAACTCATTCGCTTCCAATAATAACGATAGAGAATTGAACCTAACAAAAGATCTTTATACTTCAGATCAAAGCAGAATAATCGACTCTATTGACCGTTCAGTCGGCAACCTTGAACAGGTTCATGCCTTAAGTGACAAAGATTACGCTCAATGTCTTGAGGTTTTTGAAGCTAACAGTGATCAACGGTTTAGGATTTTGGATTGGCTAGAAGAAAACATTCTGACTGATATGCTAAAGCGCTCTAATTCTATTTTGAGTGTGGGTTGTGGAACCGGTTCTTTTGACGAGCATGTTCTAAAGTATCTGAATGGCCGAATGGGGCAGATTAAATATATTGGCATTGAGCCAAACCAACTTGAAGCGGCCCAGTTTCTAAAAAGAATGAATGCCCAGAACTCTGATCAAATGGATGTTGACACTTCTGTTTTAGTAGAGAAATTTGGAGACCGTTCATTTGATCAGGAATTTGATCTCATTCTTTTTATTCATTCGATCTATTATTTGGATGATCGAAATGATGCTATTGATGCGGCGTTGAATGCGCTGAATCCGGGAGGGATTTTAATCATTGTGGTCGCACCTGACGAGTCTCTAAACGCAATTGCTAATTTAATTTGGCAGCGTCAAATGGGAAAGAAGAGCTTTTTCTCTGACGACCTGAGGCGACATTTTAACGCTCGTGGAATCGATTATAGTGAAACTCGAATCTCTGCCAATTTAGATGCTACCGCAGGCTTTAGCTCTACAAGTCAAGAAGGCAGAGATATTATCGACTTTACAGTACAAACAAGAACAGGCCTCCTACCAGAACATTTACAACAAGATATTTCTGAATTTTTGCTATCAACCTCTATAGTTGAAGGTGGCAATACTTATCTTCCTCACCCTGTTGATATTTTCAGTTGTAAAAAAGGGTAGCAATTATATGTCTGACAACACTCAATTCATGGCTTTAGAAGAGAAAAGTTAACCTTTTTTTGCGCCGTAACACACACTAACCATAACTTTCCTATGCACAGGACTGCTAACAATTTGATGGTATATGGTTAACGAAAAAGTTAAATGACTAATTTATTATCGGAGTTAATGATGCCTGCTACCGCAGAAGAACTATCCAACGTCTTATTCGAAGATCAACAACCTGCGCCTGACGATAACCTAGCTGAGTTAATCGAAGGACTGTCACGTGATCAAAAACAGATTAACCCCAAATATTTTTATGATCAAAAAGGCTCAGAATTATTTGAACAAATTACTCAACAATATGAGTACTATCCGACTCGAACCGAAAAGTCTATTCTTATCAATAATGCCAGCGAAATCGCGGCTTACTGCGGTGAAGATTGTGTATTAATAGAGCCTGGTAGCGGTAGCTGCGAAAAGGTCCGGCTATTACTCGAAAAACTGCGGCCTGCGGCTTATGTGCCTTTGGACATTTCGGCTGATTTTCTTTATCAAGCAGCGCAAAAATTAGGCCGAGAATTCCCATGGCTGAGTATTCATGCTATTTGTGCCGATTTCTCTGATCAATGGCAAGCACGCACTGAACTTAAAAGTGGTCGGCGCGTGGTTTTTTATCCTGGTTCTACTATTGGTAATATGGAGCCTAAATTTGCACAAGCATTTTTGTCGAACTTGCGCGAATGGATTGGTCTTGATGGAAGTGTTTTGATTGGCGTTGATCTGCAAAAGCCCGATCATTTACTTAACGCAGCTTATAATGATGCTCAAGGTGTTACTGCAGAATTTAACCTGAACGTATTGAACTCAATCAATAATATGGTCAATGCGGACTTCAATCTTGAAAATTTTTCGCATCATGCCTTTTACAATAATGATCAGAATCGAATAGAAATGCATCTTGTCAGCAATAATTCACAAACAGTGAACGTCGATGGCAATGTGATTCAATTTGAAAAAGGAGAGACAATTCATACTGAAAACTCTTATAAATACAGCATTGCAAGTTTTACCGAGTTATCTACTGCCGCTGGATTTACATTAGAGAAAAGCTGGCTTGATGAAGATAAACTATTCAGTGTTCATTACTTGAGCGTTAGTGACTCTTCAAAATAGCAACAATATCTAAGCGCTTGTAGGACTTAGGGTGAATTGACGGTGGCGCGATTAAATTTTAAAGCTGCAGACGTATAACAGCAGCATTATTGATTAAAGAGCGTTAGAGATATCAAATTTCTACAGCCATTCAATTAGGCCGTTTTATTTGATTGAGCGCTTCTGAGCGGCGTTATCAAAGTTGATTAAATACAATGAACCCAACAGGAATCCCGCGCTTAGCCACATCATAGTCGTTACCTGTTCTGAAAATAACAACATACCCCAAAAAACACCACTGACAACCATGACGTAATTCGCGTGAGAGGTAAAGATAGGGCCTCGTAACCGAATTAATTCAAAATAAATGTAAATATCAACCAATGCAATGACTGCCATAAACAGTAGTGCACTGTGACCATCATTCCACGATTGGATGTCACCAGAATCCCAATAAAAAAGAGACCCTATTACAAGAATAAGGCTTGCGAATATCGCTTCACCGCAAGCCACCTGATAAGTATCAGAATCATCCGGCCAGGCTTTCGCAATATAGTTGTGATAAATGGCATAAGAAAGGGGCACAACTGCAGCCAGAAGCAGATATGGCCAAGTAATCGCCGTCTGATTGCGAACATCAGGCAATAAAATACCAAATATTGAAATAGTACCTAGCAGCATGCCTAAAATTCTAATCGCATTGATTCGATCCGTCTTCATTAACCAAGCAATCAGTAAGGTCAAAACTGGTGACAGACTCACAATCAGCACCAGTACGCTTGCAGGCACTAAACCAATCACCTGTAATTCACAAAGCATTGGAATTAAATATCCCACCAGTGCACAGATGGCGTAAAACCGAATATGTTTAAAACCAAACAGTGGAAACTTACGGCGAACCAATGCAATAGCAATCATCCCAATACATACACCCAGAGTCGATAATGTTGCTATGCCAAAGTAACTTAATCCGGATAACACGGCAATTTTCAATAACGAAAAGTATAAGCCCCAGCTAACACCCAAGATCATAAGAAAAGCGATTGGTTTTTTATTAGACATAAACAAAAATAAGAAATAGAGGTTTAAAATAATGCGTCAGAGTGTACAGCAAATCGTTGATATTCAATGGCTTCAGTTTCACCACCGTTCGTTGTATCAAGCGCAGTTTTGATTATTAATTTGTCACCATTTACAGATCACTAGCGTTGGTTGTTAACTAGTCTTTAAAATTGTATTGAACCCAAATTCATACACCCATTTAACTAGATTCAAGTTTAATATTCCTAATTTTAAATTCAGCAATTGCTGTTTTTAAATCATTGCCGAATACAGCAACTGAATGTTATAAATTAAATACTATACTGACTTTAACGTTTTAAAACTTTAAAGAGACCGACATAGTTCAGAAAAAACTCGCAACGTCTGTTCGTCAAGCCGATCGTCAGCTGGTTCTGGTTGAGAAGCCATTTTAGCGATTACCACCTCAGATGTCGGATTAATATAAAGCCATTGACCGTGAATGCCAAGCGCCATAATGCTATGGTCCTCATCGCCGACTTGATACCACTGATTGCGATAACAACCCTTTGGCAATAACCCAACAAAGTCGCCTTTTTGCCAGGCACTCTGACTGCCCTTAGTAGAGGTGTCATCGATCCAGCTTTCTGGAATAATCTGTTTGCCTGACACCGCTCCACGGTCAAGAATAAGCTGACCAAAACGGGCCAGATCGTCGATTGTCACACAAATGCCACCTGCACCGCGCGCCAGCATCATTCTGTCGACTGTGACATAGCCATTGGTTTCGGCCCCCATAGGTTGCCAGATCAAATCTGACAGTAAATCAGCGTAAGCGACCCTCGCTACGCGTTCAATTAATAGGCCCAGTAAATCAGAATTAGGCGAATTATATTCAAACACTTCACCGTGATTGGCATCGGTTTTCTTCAGGCTATATAAAAAAGTTTCCAAGTCTGGACCTGGATTATTTTGATCAACCGAATTCCAGCCCGTAGAGTCACGATAGCGACGAAAGACACCTGTTGGCTCCAGATAAGATTCGTCAAATTCAAGGGCGACTTGCATGTCGAGTAGCTGCTGCAAACTACAGTCTGAGTAGGCACTACCTTTTACCTCTGGCAGGTAATAGAGAATGGGTTTAGTGGTATCGAGTATTTTCTGCTCAATCAGGATACCCGCTAGCATAGCAGTAATTGATTTACTCACTGAAAAAACAATATGAGGTTGAGCGATATGAGTGTGTTTTGCCTGCCATTGCCAAACCCGTTTACCTCGATGTAATACTAGAAGACTGTCGGTATGGCTATCGTTCAATATTGTTTCAAGTTTCTGCTCGCCTGCACAGGCAAACTGTTTACTGTCGAGAACACTGCCATCACCCGTGTTAAATGACTGAGATGACTTCGCAGATTGAATATTAGCCGTCGGGATTAATTGCCTGACATTTTGAAAACCCCACTGGCTATAAGGTGCTGTACGCCAATTGGTCAGATTAGTCTTAGAGTTCATTCGCTATCTCATGTGTTGCGTTGAGGGCGTCTTTCAATCTCGATTCTGAAGTAAATTCTGGCCAACTGGATAATTTAACCATAACCATGTCGTGAGCTGGATCAATGTAAATCAACTGACCAAATACCCCTCTGGCCATAAACATTTTCTGATCAACATCTTCTTTCCAAAATTGATTTCGATAGCCACCATTTGGCGTAGCCTTAGTATAAGGTGCCGCAAACAGTGAATTATCAGCCTTATGAATATCATCAAACCACGCCTTCAGAACGATATTATTACCGTTAGCTTGACCTTCATCCAACAACATCTGGCCGAATCGGGCGTAATCGCGCAGCGTCGCATTAAATCCACCGCAGGCCAAAGCGTAACCAGCCGGATCGACTGTGAAGCAAGCGCTTTCTTCGCAGCCAAGTGGCTGCCAAATTTCACGACTGACTAGATCAGCTAGCGGCGTTTGTGTTACACGTTCAAGGCAGTGTGCCAGCACATCAGTTTCTATAGAACGATATTCAAACAACTCACCATGTGGGCGTGTTGTATCGATTAAACCAATAATTTGATCCCACATACAACTTGGTGCATCAACGCCTGGGCCAGGCTGTTTCCAGCCACAAGCAATATCAGTTAGCGCAATATCTGAATCGAGGGCTTCATAGTCTTCGACATAGCGAACTCCGGTGGTCATATCGAGCACATGCCTAAGCGTTGCGCCTTTCCAAGCCGTGTGTTCAAGTTCAGGGAGATAGGTACTCACCAATGCATCGGGATCCATTTCGCCACGACCTATTAGAATACCCGCGACGCAACCAACGATCGATTTGGCCATCGATTGCGATAGATGCAAGCTTCTCGGATTCATATCATTGAGATATTGCTCAAATACGATAGAACCTTTATGTAAGACCACAATACCGTCGGTATAACTCGTATTGATCCAGTTTTGTACTGTGTCAACGGTACCATCTGTCGATTTGAATTTTATACTACCAAGCTCTTTGGGCTGCCGTGCAAAACGATTAATGTCACCTTCACCGCGCCAAACTTCGGTAGTCGGAACCATCTGTCGAACGTTTTGGAATGACCAACGATTCCAGGGCGCGCGATCCCAGTCTTGATGTGGAACTCTCTGTTCTGGTAAGACTGGAAAACCCTGCATGATCTCAATCACTCTTTTCTGACTTAATTAAGGTTAAATAAATAAGGACTACCAAAGTAGCCCTTATTAAAACAATAACGATTACTTCTGTAACTCAGTCCAGATAGCAGTGTAAATTTTTGTTGCTTCTGGAGAACAGGCAGGTAAAAATTTTCCAGCGCCAGCCAGTTTCGGATCAATAATGATTTCTGGGGCTTCTTTCATATCAGCAGGCATAAACTCAGACGAACCTTTGATACCATTCGCATAACGGGCAAAAGATGAAATCAGAGCAGCATTTTCAGGCATCATAATAAAGTTTTGAAAAAGCTTGGCGTTTTCAACATTTTTAGCATCTTTCAATACCGCAACGCTATCCATCCATAAAGCAAAGCCTTCCTGAGGATAACCGAAACGAACATCTGGATTCTTTTTACGAGCACGGAATGATGCACCATTCCAATACAAAGAAGCAGCAAGATCACGTCCAGCAAATTTTTCAATTACGCCATAATCCATTGATAACCAATGCGGCTTTGCTGCAATCAGTTTGTCACGAACTTTTTCCAACAATGCCTTATCAGTAGTACAGGGATCACCCCCAAGGTACATGATAGTTGAATTAATAACGTCATTCATTTCAGGTGTTACGTTTATCTTACCCTTCAGTTCGTCAGGTGGATCTAGATAAATCGCAGCTGTATTGATATTTCCTTTATAAACAGAAGTATCGACAATCATGCCAACACTACCCCATTGCCATGGCACTGAATAACGACGCCCTTCATCCCATTCAGGGTTAGTAAACTCAGGTAAAACATACTTAAAGTTAGACATCTCATCTGGGCGAGATTCGAGTAAAAGTCCTTCCTTGACCCAAATTTGCATGTAATTAGCAGACGGCACCACAAGGTCATAACCATGACCACCAGCTTTTACTTTAGCCAAAGCCGTGCTATTTGAGTCATAGTCGGTGACAGTGACTTTGACGTCATATTGTTTTTCAAACTTTGTGACTAATTCAGGACTGGTGTAATTGCCCCAATTGAATAAATTCAATTCCCCTGCGGCATAGCCGGTGCTGCTAACAGCAACCATTGCGATGGCAGCAACAGATTTTTTGAACATATATTTCATATTAAACTCCAGTGGGTTTAGGTTAGTACTGCATATTCAAGCTTTCTTACGATTGAGCAAGAAAATCAATGAAACCATCAAAATCGAAACGAGTAATAATAAACTTGAAATTGCGTTCATTTCAGGCGTAATAACCCGACGCAACTGCCCAAGCATATAGGTCGGTAAAGTATCCTGACCAGCAGATTTAACAAACTCTGTAATAACGACGTCGTCCAAAGAGATAACAAAAGCAAGCATCGAACCGGCCAGAATGCCAGGCCACATGAGTGGCAAAGTGACGCGATAAAAACAACGCCAAGGTGTTGCATACAAGTCAGCTGCTGCTATTTCTAGTGAACGATCCATACCTTCCAGTCTTGCGCGAATTGGCAGATAGGCAAAGGGGATACAAAAAGCGGTATGCGCTATAATCAGATAACCTAGGCCCTGATAACCTGTCAGTTGCTTAATCGCGGCAAAACAAATTAACAATGCCACTGCAGTGACAATTTCTGGCACCATGATGGGCTGATTAATCATTGTATAAATTGCAGTCTGTCCCTTATATGGTCTAGTCCGAGTTGTACCAAGAGCAGCCATAGTCGCTAGTACCGTAGCGTAAAATGCAGCCTGCACCGCAATAATAAGAGACAGTATTGTCGCGTCCTGCACCTTGTCATTTTGCCAAGCTGACGCATACCATCGCAAGGAAAAACCCTCCCAAAGTGCGAGCGAGGAGCCAGAGTTGAATGAATAACCCACCAGCACCATTATCGGTGCATATAACATTAGAAAACAGGTCAAAGCGGTAAAGGTAAACCCAGGTAGTTTACGCACCGAAAATGCTTTGCTAGCCAACGAAAAATTAGCCATGTTTTACTCCAGAGCGTTGCGCATTTTTGACATAAAGCAATAGAGCCACCATAACAATAAACAATAAAGTGATCGATAGCGCCGCCCCGAGTGGCCAGTTTTGGCCCTGTCCAAACTGAAGTTCGATCAAGTTACCCAGCATCAAATTTTTGCCCCCACCCAAAACCCTTGGTGTTACAAACGCACCGAGAGAGGGTATAAACACCAATATTGAGCCGGCTACAATGCCAGGCTTAATGAGGGGGATAATAATTTTACGCAATACACGTATGCGGGTCGCATAAAGATCATAAGCAGCTTCAACCAGACTGAAATCAAGTTTTTCCATCGAAGCGTAAAGTGGCAATATCATCAAGGGTAAGTAAACATAAGTCATGCCCAAAATAATCGCAAAATCGGTATAAAGCATTTGTATTGGTTCTTGTAACAAACCAAGGTCAATCAGCGCATTGTTAACGACACCTTTGTTTCGAATGACCTCCATAATCGCAAAAGTCCGAATTAGCAAATTAGTCCAAAATGGAATAGTGACCAGAAACAACCAGAAATTTCGGCTTTTTTGCGGTCGAGTTGCAATAAAATAAGCCGTCGGAAATCCAAAAATTAAACAAGCCACTGTGGTAATAATAGATAGTCGAATTGAACGCCACAAAATCGAAAGATGCGCATCGGCAATTGTCAGCACGTCGTCAAAAATGTCACGAAAGAAAAATACATTAAACCAACCATCAAAAGACAGGTGGTATTCGACCCCACCATAATCTCCAGGTGTGAGGAACGAGTAAAATAACATTACCAGCAACGGTCCAGAAGCCGCAACAGACAGTACAACCAAGGCTGGCAAGCACAATAAAAGATTGAGTTTCACTTCCTGCTTTTGCGCAGATTGCTCAGCAATTGAAAGTTTTGGCGTATCTCCAGACATATCTATTATTAATCTCTCAAAATCTGCGCCGCACCGGGATGAATATTAATACCGAGAGTTTGTCCTGCTTTCCAGTTGCGTTGGCTAGTCCCACTATTTTGAACCTTGACGACGAAATTTTCTTCCGAAGCAAGTTTGATATGGAATTGAGAGTCGTTACCCGAGTAAAGCACGTTAGTGACCGTTCCAGTTAAGTCAGCTGAGTCTGTGTCTTCCACTAATATAGCTTGCTCTGGTCGTATTGTGACATTGACTAAAGAGTTTACGGCCGATTGTGATGGGCCCGATGTCAAAGTCTTACCCGAACTGAGTTTTAATAATGACGAATCAGAATTTGATTCAATGAGTTTAGCGGTGAGAAAATTAGTATCACCAATAAAATCGGCAACAAAACGTTCTGCTGGTCGATCATAAATATCGTGTGGGCTGCCAACCTGTAAAATTTTGCCTTTGTTCATTACTGCGACGCGATCTGACATGGTTAACGCCTCTTCTTGGTCATGGGTGACAAAGATAAAGGTAATGCCAGTTTCCAGTTGCAATCGTTTTAGTTCAATTTGCATGCCTTTGCGCAACTTATAATCGAGTGCCGAAAGCGGTTCATCGAGCAACAAAACGCGCGGATGGGGTGCTAACGCCCGAGCCAATGCAACCCTCTGTTGTTGACCGCCAGATATTTGGTCGGTACGTCGATCTCGCAATGCCTCCATTTGTACCAGTTGCAGCATTTCATTAACCGTAGCATCAATTTCACTACTGGGCTTATCCTGCATAGATAAACCAAAGCCAATGTTTTCAGCAACGGTCATGTGGGGAAAAAGAGCATAGTTCTGGAATACGGTATTGACTGGTCGGAGATAGGGTGGAAGCCCAGAAATTGATTCGCCATTTAACAAGATTTCGCCGGAACTCGGATGTTCAAACCCAGCAATTAAACGCAGTAGCGTTGTCTTACCACAACCTGAAGGTCCCAGAAGGGTAAAAAATTCATTCTCCATGATTTCCACAGAGACATTATCAAGTGCAAATACGGCTTCTGTACCTTGACCGAATTTTTTACTCACTTGGTTAACTTTTATTGCAACAGTATCAGACATTGTTACCCTGTGTTTTTAGTAATTATAGCAGGAGGTTGTATCCGCTAATAGTGATCACATTGACTGATTAAGTCAATACTGAAATATCCCTTAACCTTATTCCATGCTATTTAGATTGAAAGTTTTCAGCCAATAATTGAAACATATCAATGATTTAAATGGAAATTTTAGTTTTCTTATATAATCAATCTAAATAACATTGTGATCACATTATTTTAAATTAATGCTGAAGAATCACTTAAATCTACAGGATCTATCGGCAATGAAGACCAGTTGATCATGGCTTCGATGGCAGCCGCATGGCGGAATAACCGAGCTTCACCACCCGGTTTACCGATCAATTGTACCCCTATCGGCATACCATTTTCACCCAACCCACACGGTAATGTAATAATCGGTAAACACGTCACCGTGGTCGCATAAGCGATCGCTAACCAACGATAATATTCAGGGATTGGCACATCATCAGATCCCGGGTAACGCAGCCCAGCTTCTACCGATAAGACGCTAGTGGCTGGGCAAATGAGTAAATCATAATGCTTCATGAAGTTAGAGGCGCTGTTGATAATCTGGCCTTGGTTACGAATCGCATGACGAATTTTATTTGCACTCAAGGACAAACCAGATTGAATGTTCCATTCAACCTCGGGCTTCAAAACACTCGGATTATCGAATAGGATCTGTTCCATTGACACTGCATAGGACTGAGCACGAAGGACATCAAAAACATCGTGCACGCTACCAAGATCGGGTGCCTGTATTTCAATGGCGATATTATTACTTACCAAGTTATCAATCAATAGAGCAAAACCATTTAACACATCATCACTTACAGTGGTAATCCCTAAGTCATTACTAATAGCTACTTTGGCTGGTTTTAAGGGCGATCTTGCGGCATCTAACATTGACTCTACGCGGTCACTCATCATGGCATCGGCAAATAGCCCAAGATCTTTGATACTTCGCGCCATAGGCCCCTCCTCTCCGAGGATATCGAATGGCATAAAGTCAGAGTCAGCTAAAATTTTCCCTGGGGATGGTCGCAAACTGCAAACACCGCAAAAAGCGGCAGGTGTTCTCAAAGAACCCGCCATATCTGAACCATGCGAGAGCCAAGCACTACCTGCCGCCAATGATGCTGCAGCGCCACCAGATGATCCACCAGAGGCATACTTAATATTACGTGGTGTGCGAGTAATGCCAAAAACATCATTGAACGTAATGCCACCTGTTCCAAATTCAGGCGTATTTGACTTAGCATAAATCACGGCCCCCTGTTGCTCTAGTCTCTGCACCAATCGATCGGATTGTTGGGGGATATAATTTTCGTAGCTTCGAGAACCAAAAGTCGTTCTGACATTAGCGACTGGGGTTAAATCTTTTATCGTCACTGGAAGGCCCGCAAGCAACCCCCGTTGCTCTACTGGCAGTGACTGAATTTTATCTGCCTGATCGTTAGCACGATCAAAACATAAGGTTGGTAATGCATTAATAACATCGTCAGTTTGATTGATTCGTTTTTGCACACTATTCAGGCAATCGTGGATAGTGACCTCTCCTGATTTTAATTTTTGCACCAGTTTGGTAGCAGATAATTGATAGAGACCATCTGTCATAACGTTGCCTTTAGAGTTTTTAATCGCTTAATATTATGCCTGCATTGAATAAAATCCACATAAAGTTGTTACTCCTACGCCGTAACCCCCTACTTTAAATAAAATACTAGGACTAATAAAATTAGGCCCAAACAAATGGCAAATAAAGAACGAATAATATTGGTTCCAATCACGATGTTTCAGAGGTACATTTGCTTAATTTTTTATCATAATTATGTTTGTTCTTAGTCTTTGACAGTTCTTAGGCACGGCCGCCATAACAAGCCAGCAATTGCGATTGCACTTTGCCTTACCTCGATGTCTTTGTTTTCCATGCAGGATGCTTTTATCAAATGGCTGGCTAGTGACTACTGGCTAATGCAATTGCTGTTTGTGCGAAGCCTAGTGATCGTGATTGCTGCGGGTTTTTACATTTCGCTCAAGCAAGGAAAAAGTGGATTTATTACTCATCGGCCACTCGATCATTTGTATCGAACTGTATATAACTTTTTGGCATTTTTTACTTACTACATGGCAGTCACGCAAATGCCTCTGGCTAATGCTACTTCTATTGGTCTTACCGCGCCTTTATTCATGACCCTACTGGCTGGACCACTACTCGGAGAACCCGTCGGTTGGCGGCGAATAATGATTTTACTGGTTGGCTTTATTGGCGTACTAATTGTCATTCAACCGACTGCCCAAGGCCTTAACCTTGAGGGTAGCCTATATGCCCTAACTGGGGCGTTCTTCTTTGCTATGTTAGCAATTCAAAATAGGAAAATGGGCAAGGATGAGAACAGTGAACTTATGATTTTTTATGCGGCTCTAGCCTTTTTAATTATCACGGGTGGCTTTATGTTATTTCATTGGCAAACACCTGACTTGACGGCCCTATTGTCGATGATATTGCTTGGCTGCATTACCGTTTTTGCACAATATACCATTACTCATGCTTATCAGTTTGCACGCGTGCATGTAATTGCACCTTTTGAATATATCTCCGTGATCTGGGCGATACTGATCGGCTTGTTTATGTTTGACGAGCAACCCAGCACAACTATGTACGCGGGCGGTATTCTCATCGTTTTGGCAGGTATTGGTATTAGCTGGTATGAAAAAATCGAGCACAAACGGGCTACCAAAGTGCTCATTAACTCAGCCTAACGCTAATGCCTAAACAACTCAACAGTGTTAATAATATTGAAGTATACAAGAAGTAGGGGCACTAAACGCTGACATAAAATCAGCAAAGTACCTTTTATAATCCAGCTTTCCAGTGGTTGATTGACCTGTTAAAGATCTAATTGACTGTGGAAAATACACTTGTTTGTCGGTATTAAACCGAGTGCTTAAGGGATAAAAAAGTAAAGCCTATGGGGTTTTAGCTTGAATAATAAATTTCCCAACAGCAACCGCAGTCACTTCAACTTGGGTACCTGCTGACAATTCTTTTTCACTACTGAGATTCCAATCAATACCTGAATAACGGTATGCAGGATTTTGGGTCATAGACACAGCTTCATTTAAAATGAAACTGTGTCCAACCAAATCACTCGTAACTTTCTTACTTTCAACGTTGCCTTGCATTGACTTCAACGGGCGCCACAAACCCATGAAAAGTAAGGCTGTTAATATCCCGATGCTGGACAACGCGCTCAGCATTGTTTCTGGAACAACACCAATGGCCATAAGACCACCGGTTATCAATGCGGCAAGACCGACAAAAAACAATACGAAAGTTGAAAAACCCAAAACCACAACTTCTAGAACAAGCAATGCCAAACCGGCCATAATTAAACTTTCAGATAGATTATTGCTTATCCAATCCATTTTCAGCTTCCAACATTTTTATTGAGCGTATTTATGATCGTCATTGCCTGAGCAACAACGCTGGCAACATCGGTACCGCTGTCAGGTAATAATACGACTGAAGATTCTTTAGCTATGGCTTGCTTGGCTTCAATTGCCTTGGTAGCCAAATCAAGTTGAACTGCCTTTTGACCTTCTTCTGTTGCCGCAGCCTTACCCACTTGCCTTAAAGCTTCAGCTTGAGCAGATGCAACAGCCACAATCGCTTTTGCTTCACCTTCTGCGCGTAAGACTTGCTCCTCTTTGTCTGCCTCAGCTGCTAATACCACTGATGCTTTTGCACCTTCAGCTCGGTTAATGGCGGCTTGCCTGTCTCCTTCCGACTCCAGAATCTGAGCGCGCTTCACCCGCTCCGCCTTCATCTGTGCTTCCATTGCTTCCATAACTGACTGTGGTGGTACGATGTCCTTTATTTCATAGCGAAGTACCTGAATACCCCATGGACCAGCAGCCTCATTAATTGCAGCTACGATATTGGTGTTTAATACGTCACGCTCTTCGAACGTTTTATCAAGCTCCATTTTACCCAACTCAGAACGCATTGTGGTTTGTGCCAACTGCGTTACGGCAAACTCATAATCATCTATGCCATAAGTCGCTTTGTATGGATCGAGCACACGAAAATAAAGCACTCCGTCGACAGACAAAGAAATATTATCTTTCGTAATAGCGCTTTGTTCCGGCACATCGACCGCTTTTTCTTTAAGAGAACGATCAGCAGATATGCGATCAATAAAGGGGAAAATAAAGTTTAATCCCGCTTCTTTTGTTGACTGATATTTACCAAAACGTTCGATCACAAAAGCACGATTTTGCGGAACAAATTTAATTGAGCTTTTAAGCCCTATTACAATTAAAACCAATACAAGTGTTTGCATGGTTAATAAATATTCAAATACAAAGTCCATTATCTTCTTCCTAAGTGTTTTACTAGTTTAATAAATAAAGTCTAATTAATATAAAAAGGCCTAACTACTAATATCAATCTGAGTGGCCCCGTCTATTGCTTAATCATTTACTGTACTACTTAAGTGGGGCAATTAAACCAACTATCAAGCAGATTAAGACTGATTTAACCACTCTCGAATTCACGTTTCATTTAAAATAGAACAAGCGTTACCCCAACTATTCTCATAGAGAATGTCATCTAGCTCTCTTCGCGAATCCCATCCGGCTTGTTCAAGCAAGGGTTTAGAGTAAAACTCTTTAACGTGACCAATACATAGAACAGCTGCGGGATAACTATCTTTAGGCATCGATAAAAGACTGGCCAGATCATCCGGTTGGAAAAAAGAAACCCAGCCCATACCAATACCCTCAGCACGTGCTGCCAACCAAATATTTTGAATTGCACAGGACAATGAGGCCAGATCCATTTCCGGCATAGTGCGGCGTCCAAGAATGTACTTGTCTCTTCCTTCCATTAATGCAGCGACCCAGATTTCAGCACAATCTTTTATGCCTTCAAGCTTTAATGTTGCGTAGGTCGTTTTCTTTTCTTTAAGCTGCTCACCGGTTAACTTAATTTCGGCTTGGGCAAGCTCATAAATTTGATCCCGTATGGTAGAGTCAGTAATTCGAATAAAGCGCCAGGGCTGCATGAAACCAACGCTCGGTGCTAGCTGGGCGGCATGAATTAACTTTCTAAGAATTTCAGGATCAACGGCTTCATTAGTAAAGTGCCGCATGTCACGGCGCTCACTAATAACACGATAGACTGTCTCTTTTTCTGCTTCACTGTAAGAAGACATACCGACTATTTCCAATGCTGGTGGGACTTAATATAGAACTATTCTACTGGTTATGGTCAAAATTCAAAGCACAAATGCCCCAGTTAACACCATTCATTCAACCTGCCAGCTGTCATGTCATAAAAATTGGAAATTTTGAAAATCTATTAATCGATTATGACGCCTGATGTGACAGGTTTATTTTTTTAGACCCTTTACTAGAAGGTAACCAGTGAAATCAAAATGACTGCCATTAATTACCCGCACTAGCCATTTAAATGAAATATACCAGTGCATAGACCGTTAGAAGCACTACAACCCAGAGTGCCGTTGTACCAATCGCCCAGGTTCTTGAAAATACGCCAAGCGATTCTGGATTATGACCAGAACTTAAATGACGTTTTGCGAAAGCTGCAAGATTACCGGCTGTGGCTTGAACTTTAGTTTCGAGTTTAGTGCCAACAGACGCAGCCGTGTCGAAGGTAGTTTCTGCTATTTTTCGAAACATTACTCGCCACAGCCAATCCGTATCAAGACTAATGGTCAAGGTTCTTTTCATTAGTGGCAGCAACAAGAAGAATGCTAACCCAGAAAACAGTAATAACTGTAAATAAAACAAAACTTTACCTGCTTTGTAAGGGACATAACTATTCTCGTAAGGGAGCAATTGATAAAATGTCTCAGGGAAGATACCAATAAAAAGACATAACGCAGAAAATATAATCATAGCTACGGCCATATTCCAAGGTGCATCTTTAGGCCTCAAGCCTGAGTCTTTTTGAAAAAACACAAACCAAGGAAATTTGATACCTGCATGAAGAAAGACACCCGCAGAGGCAGCGGCCAACAGCAAATAGACCGTTATCATGCCTTCGTCTGCAACCGCCTGAGAAATCATCGTCTTTGTCGTAAATCCAGACGTTAATGGAAAACCTGAAATAGATAGCGCACCAATGATTCCACAGATTGCGGTTAATGGCATTGTTCGGAACAGCCCCCCCAAATCAGTACATTTAGTGAATCCAGTTCTATATATGACGGTACCTGCACACATAAACAATAAACCTTTATAAATAATATGAGCAAATGCATGCGCAGCCGCCCCGTTTAAAGCCATTTCGGTGCCTATTCCTACCGCACAGATCATAAAGCCCACTTGATTAACAACCGAGAAAGCCAAAATTCGACGGATGTCATTTTCAAGCAGTGCGAAGATTATGCCGTATACAATCATGAATACACCGACCCACACCAAGATACCCTCACCTGGAAACAGTAATATCAACGCTAGCACGGCGGTTTTAGTTGTGAATGCTGAAAGAAAAACAGAACCTGTTGGGCTTGCTTCTGGATAGGCATCTGATAACCAAGCAGAAACGGGTGGCGCAGCAGCATTAATTAATATGCCGATCAATATCATCCACGTATCAAAGCTATTTGCCAACATCGGCTGAATGTCAAATGAGCCAGTGTGAACACCGACCCCTTCAATACCCACTTTTAGAATGATGCCTCCAAGCAAATGCATAATTGCATAGCGCATACCGGCGGCACGAGCTGCTGCCGTTCCACCACACCAAACTACGATGGTAGAAAATAGGGCCATTAGTTCCCAGAATAAGAAAAGCGTAATGAGATCGCCCGCAAAACAGACTCCGATAGCGCCAGCTGCATAAGCATAGCCAGCTGCAAGTTCATACCATTTAGCAACGCGGAAGGCGTAAAGTCCGCCGACAAAAGCCATAACGGCAAATACAGTCGCGAATAATCGTCGTAAAGCACTACCCTCAACAGGTTCAATGGTGTAACTGAGGAATGGCATTGTTGTTACAACACCATCTGGCACTTGCCAAATTGCCCATAGCGTTAATAGCGGCGCAGCCAATAATACGAGGGTGCGAAAATGGCCCTTGAAAGGGCCGATTAGGATTGCCGCAGCAATCAAGATTAATGCGGGAGGTAACATCTCAGTCATCTTTAAGATCCTTGAGATAATATTTCTGATCACGCTTGAGGAACATGCCTAATGCCTTTGCAAATAGCACCATCAGCAGACAGGATATAAAACCAAATACGGCACCAAAACCAATCCAGCTATCAAACCCGAAAGCACCCTTTACCTTGATCACCAATTGGGCGAGTACTGTAAGTATTAGAATTGCCCAGAAAAATCGCCACATAATTCGGATAGACGAAGGCCGGACCAACCAAGCATTTTGCTCTTTTGGGTCAATCATTTAACTATCCCCACAATTTGAGACTCCAGTGCAATCAACGGTGCGTTAAATATAAAGAGTCCAATCGTCAATGCGGCGGTAATTGAGAGCGCGGTGACCATTGGCCAGGGCGCTTCACCATGGTCCAGTTTCTGATCAGAGTCTTCGCGACTAAACCAGACCGCAAAAATAATGGGCAAAAAATACGCCGCATTTAAAACAGTGCTGCCAATAATGGTAGCAATCGCAACGTAATTATCCGACTGAAAAGCACCCGCAAGAATAAACCACTTAGACACAAATCCACCGGTGGGTGGCACACCTATCATACTGAGTGCACCAATCGTAAAAGCGGTCATGGTCCAAGGCATTCGTCTACCTATACCCTTGAGCTGCCAAACTTCAGTTTTTTTAGCGGCGGTATAAATGGCACCTGCTGCAAAAAACAGCGTTATCTTACCAAAGGCATGAGCAACGATATGCACCGAGGCACCGACTTCTGCCAATGGTTTTAAAATCGCTGCAGCCATCACCACATAAGATAATTGTGCAACCGTTGAATAAGCCAGTAAGCGTTTAATATTGGTCTGTTTGAGCGCTACGATACTCGCAACAATAACCGTAAAAGCAGCGGCATAAAGCAACCAGCCACTGCTTGGCTCTGCAAACAGGTGTTCAACACCAAAAATATAAACGATCACCTTGATGACGGTAAAGACACCCGCCTTGACTACAGCAACGGCGTGCAACAAGGCGCTAACCGGTGTTGGCGCGACCATCGCTGCTGGTAACCATCGATGCACAGGCATCACTGCCGCTTTGCCGATACCAAATACAAATAAACCCAATAGCAAACCTAACGCTGGACCTTCGAGGTTACCCTCAAGAATACCACCTGGCGTAAAGTCGCCTGTTCCAGCAACAAGGTAGGTCCATAAGATTGCCGGTAATAACAAACCGATCGATGTCGTTAACAAAACACCTAGATAAATTCTCGCTGAACGAATTGTTTTTGCGTCACCTTTATGTGAAACCAGAGGATAGGTACATAAAGTTAACACTTCATAAAACAGAAACAGTGTGAACAGGTTTGCGGAAAACGCTATACCGATAGTCGCCGTAATTGACAGGGCAAAGAAAACATAAAATCGAGTTTGCTTTTTTTCCTTGTTAGCGCGCATGTAACCAAAGGAATAAATCGAATTAACAATCCATAGACCAGATGCCAAAGCCGCAAACATCATGCCCAGTGGTTCTATCCGAAAACCAAAATCGATCCCAGGTAAAATTTCAAAAAGTTGTAACTCAGGCCGACCGCCTGACATCAATTCAGGTGCCAGACTCCAAACATTAATTGCAAGCGCTATTGCTGTTGTCAGTGTGACGCCTTCTCGAAGATTATCACTGACACGAGACGCGGCCAGAATTAGCAATGCACCCACTAAAGGAATCAAAAACGATAGCGCTATTGTCATTTCAGAACTCATTGAGTTATTCCATGCAGAAGCTCCGCTGCGCTAGTTGCTAACTCAATTGGTACGCCAGGCGCAAAGCCAAAATAAATATTCATTAACACTACAACCCAGGTCATTAGCAATAAAGGCAGAGGGGCCTCTGTGATAACCAAGTCTTCCTCTGGCTGACGAAAATAAGCCGACTCAACAATACGCCAGATGTAGACAACAGCCATTAGCGAACTGATCAGAATAATGACAACCAGGGCAATTCCCATGCTTCCCGATTGGAAAGTTGCTGTAATCAGATACCACTTACTAATAAAGCCAGCGGTTCCGGGAAATCCAATTAAGCTCAATCCAGCCAACACAAAAGCTGCCATCGTCCAGGGCATTTTTTGAGCTATTCCGGCGATGTTGTCGATACGTAGTTGAGCAATTCTCATACCCAGACAGGCCATCACTAGGAACAACGCACCTTTGGCTAACGAGTGATTGAACATATGTAAAACGCTTGCTGTCGTACCCGGCACGCTCAACAGACTTGCACCTAAAGTGATGTAACCAATTTGTGCAACAGACGACCACGCCATTAATCGTTTTAACTTTGGTTCAAAAATCGCAACGCTAGACCCAACCAAAATTGCTAAGAGCGACAACGGTAGAAGGAAAAAAGTAAATTGGAAATCATGTCCAACGAGATTGGGCTGAAAAACAAAAAAATCAAAACGAAGAAGAACGTAAATCGCTACTTTTGTAGCACAGGCTGCGAGGAATACAGTGACCATATTCGGCGCATAGGTATAGGCATTTGGCAGCCAGATATGAAGCGGGAAAATAGCGGCTTTAAGCGCAAGTCCGACCGTAATAAAACCGGCTGCAAGCAGTATTGGAGTTTGATCAGCAACATCCCCGACCCTGAACGCCATGTCCGCCAGATTAAGCGTACCGGTCATCATATAAATAAGCCCTACACCAATTAAATAGAAAGTAGCGCCAATGGTTCCCATCATCAGGTACTTGAAGACTGACGGTAATGCGCGTTTATCGGTACCACCAGAGATCAGTACGTAACTGGCTAGTGAGGATATTTCCATGAAAACAAATATATTAAATGCATCCGCTGTTACTAGAATTCCAACCAGCCCAGACAGTGCAAGTAACCACGCAGCATAAAAAAGTGGTTGCCGATGATGCTCAATATCTCTATCCAAACTCTGTGCACCGGCCAATAAGGCAACACTCGACGCACCGGTAACGACCAGCAGCATGATTGCACTAAAGGCGTCAACTGCGAGTTCAATGCCCCAAGGAGCTGGCCAAGTACCAAGAGAATATTGAATTTGCTCGCCCGCCATGACACTCATCGTCAGAGCCACGGCAATAGCAAATGCACATAGGCTCGCCGCTGTCGCAACTATCCAAGGCAAACGCTTTTGGTTTAGCAAAATAACCAACGGCGCGGTTAACATCGGCACAATAACCTGTAAAACCGGAAGATGAGAGTAAAAGGCAGTCACCGCTTATCTATCTCCTGAATTTCATCTTCTTCAATTGTGTCGTACTCTTCTTTGATTCTGATAACAATACCTAACCCGAGCGCCAAGGTAGAAATACCAACGACTATCGCTGTCAGAATCAACACCTGAGGCAAAGGATTAGAAAAAGTAGCATTAACTTGGGCTTCGGTGACTATAGGTGTAGTGCCACCTTCTAGCTTCCCCATCGTGATATAGAGCAAAAAAACGGCTGCTTGAAAGAGAGAGAGCCCAATTAATTTTTTAATTAAATTCAGCTTCGCAATGACAGCATATAACCCCACCATCAGTAAAATTGCAAAAATCAAATAGTAATAATGCCCGAGGAATTCCATTAGAACTTACCTCTCGCAGCAAACGCGTGGAATATACTCAATAAGACGCCAGTCACGGTTATACCTACCCCTGCTTCTATCAAAATAAGGCCCATTTGCTGAGCATGCACGGAGTCTGATGAAAGCACTGAATAATCCAAAAAGTTACTACCCAGAAAAATCCCGAACAACCCAACTGTACCGTATAACAAGGCGCCTCCGGCAATAAGCCCAATAAGCACACCACGCGGAATGACCTTCAATGCAAGGTCTTCACCTTCCAGCAAGGCGTAAAGAATGATTGCTGCTGCAATGAGTGCACCTGCCTGAAATCCACCACCCGGGCCATACTCGCCATGAAACTGAACATACAAACCAAATAACAGGATAAAAGGAATTAACATCCGACCGACAACTCGAGGAATGAGGTAGTGTCTTAAACCTTTAGGGTCGTTAGACTTATAGGGGTTGCCCGGCGCAAACTGACCTGGTGGCGTACCCAATAGAAATAGAACACCAATCCCCGCAGTAAAAACCACAAAGACTTCACCTAATGTATCGTAGCCTCTGAAACTACCCAGCACCGCGGTAACAACATTTGGAATATCAATCGCTTCAGCAGTTTTTTCGAGATACCAAGGGCCAACATGCTGGTGTACCGGCGCATTCGGATCACCAAAGCGAGGGTTGTCGAATGTCGAATAGATCAATACCAGAGCAGTAGCCGTGACAACGATAAGTGCCACTACTCGATTAGAGTTAGAGGATGGAGCTTTCTCATGTTTTGCCGTAATCGCGAGAGCACTTAAAAGCAACACTGTCGATATTCCCGCACCAACGGCAGCTTCTGTCAGCGCAACGTCGGCAGCATCGAGAAGAAAAAAATTAGCCGCCAGCAACAAACTGAACATACCGCTTAACATCACAGAAACAAACAAGTTTTGTGTTTGTACGATAGCGATACCTGTAATCAACAACAACGTCAGCAGAAAAAAACCAAATATAAGCGTCATTCTTTACTCTCAGGCACATAAGGTTGAGCTTTATCAGTGCGAGTACCCGCTAATAGTGCAGCACTTGCCAAAGCATTTGATGACGTAGGACCAGTTAGTAAAAGAAAGACAAGAATAGCCAGCAATTTAACACTGGCGAGGGTTAATCCGGCTTGAAGAATGATGCCAGAAATAATTAAAATTGGAGCAATGCTATCGGTAATACCCGCCGCATGCATACGCGTATACAGATCGGGCATCCTTAGGGCACCCAGTCCGCCTATAAAGACAAACACGCCACCCAAGGTCATCAGTATCCAGCTAACTACGTCGAGGAACTGTTCCATTGTTAGGGCTTCTCCTCAGGCTGCTTCGCTGCCCTGTTCCGAAAAAACTCAAGTACAGCCAGTACACCAATAAAATTAATCAATGCATAGGCGAGAGCAAGATCAAGAAAGTCCGGTCTACCCAACAGAAATGCAAAAACCGCGAGTAATAACACTGTTTTGGTTCCCAACATATTCACAGCCAGCACACGGTCATAAACGGTTGGACCAATGATCGCGCGTGCTAAGGCTAGCCCCATAGTGATAATCAGTGCGAGAGTGACTGCATAATACATTTTCTAATTTCTACCCAATTCTAATCAGTGCATTTAAAACGTAAGAACAACTTAATTCTTACTCAATTGAGCAACCCGCTTGTCCATTTCACCCGATAGCAGGTCACGTGCTCCAGCTTCGGTTAGCGCATGCACCTTAATGATTCCATCATGTAAATCTAAGGCTAGTGTTCCAGGCGTCAAGGTAATGGAATTAGCGAATATCACTTGATCCACAGGATGCTGCGCCGTTACTTTTATTTCAATAACACGTGGACTTATTGGGAGACTCGGGCTAAGTACAATACGAGCAACATCAAGACTGGAGCGAATGACCTCTCGTCCTAGCCATAGCCAAAAACTAAACAGACGGAAACTGAAATGGAGAGCAAAGAATTGATCATTAAAATATCCCATGCGCTTCACAACAACATAGGTCAAAAGGCAAGAAAAGACACCAAGACTTAGCAATAGCGGCTTAAAAAATCCAGACCACAACATCCAAGTTGCAGCCAAAAGAACAAGCAACACCAGCTTCCTGCGAAGGGTATATTTAGAATGGACTTCTGTCATTTCGAGGGTTTAATAGAGACCTGTAGTTAATGTTTAATCGGTTCAATCTTAATATAATTCTAACTACCCTGCTTCACAGAGATCATTTTACTTGAATATACCAAACGTCTTGTTTTAAGCGTTCGCAATTGCCTGCTCCATGCTTAACATAAAACCTAAAAGTAATTTAAAATTCTAAATTCACTACAAAGCCACAAAATGAATAATTAGAATTTATTAACTTGATAAAAATACATTTTAGTCGACTGAATTAAATAATATCAATTTTTATAGATTTATTACCATAATTTTACTTTCTATTGGTATATACGTTATACCCACTTTTCTTCGAACAATGATGCTTAGGCAATTTTTAAGATATTACTTTATAAAAGGTGAATTTTCACCAGCACTGCAGTTAAGCAGGATTAGATTTACATCATTGGTTATTATTTAAATTACCCAAAATCACCTTGGTATACAATATACCAAATAGATCGTAGCGCGGCCCAAATCAAATGTAAAGCCTTTATAGTTTATCATTCATTGTCTCTGATCACAAAAAAGTTCGTGCGTTAGGCAGACAATAGTACTGTGGTATTCATAAATCATATATTAGCGCTTAAGACAAAAAAATCCGCTGTTTTCAAAATAAAGTTGGAAGTATTTTCTTCAACACCGCATTAATTAAATAAGCAGAAAACCATTTAAGATTCAGGCTAGCGTTGTGATCAATAATTATTTTGATCAAATAACGGTATTATTAATTCGTGAACCCAACTTTATCGTCGGCATCGAGTCAACACCATTAAATTTGCCACGCTTTAAGTGTAGGTGGCTTGACCAGTTGATCTTTTGGGTCAAGCTACTCTGTTGGGGCCTCTTTTGCTAAAGTATTATTTCATAACGCTAAATAAATAATAGCGCTTGACCCAATTAACAGCCAACCTAACAAACTTTTTTCAACCAAACCTATCGATCGCTTGATATCAACTAAACTCGCTGGTTTTCCAACACCCAGATAAATTTTATCAACTGTTACACCATCGTAACTTGTCGGGCCGCCAACAATAATCCCTAACGCGCCTGCACCGCTGGCCATCACCAGCCCAGCATTCGGACTTTTATGCTGGCCCATTTGATTACGCCAAGAAAGCAAGGCTGCTTTAAAATTTTCTCCACAGAGGGCATAACTCAAGCCTGTTAGTCTTGCCGGTAAATAGCCAAGCAGATCATCCAGTCTAGCGGCAAACCAGCCAAACTGATGAAAACGTTCATTCTTATAACCCCACATGGCATCCAATGTATTGGTTAAGCGATGTAATAAAGCTCCTGCAGGCCCCAGCACTAAAAACCAAAAAAATGAAGCAAAGACGCAGTCATGCCCATTTTCAAGAATGGACTCGATAGTTGACCCAACAATTTGAGATTCATCCATTTGACTGGTGTCACGACTCACGATCATTGATAAATGAAAACGAGCCTCATCAAGGTCGTTATTAAGCAATGGATTGGAGATAGCAAGCGTATGCTGCTTCATACTTTGCCAGCCGATAACAAAATACAGTAGGGCTATATTCAATGCTGATTGCAACCAGATGTTCGATAGAAATAACTGAAGATAGAGCACCGCAGCGACAGGTAAAGCCATCACTAAAAAAGCAGCAATTAAGCCATTAATACGCGATTGACGATTATTCAACCTACGTTCAAGTAAACTAGCTATATTGCCAAAAAGTACTAGTGGATGGTATCTTGGCTCTCCAAATAATTTATCCAGAACCAGTGCGATAACGCAACAGAACACGGGTAACAAGGCGGCTAACATTAAATACAACCCGTTCTATTCAAAATCACTTCAAACCAATATTTGCAGCCAAAAGATCGAAGTCTATTTCAATTTCAAGCATAGTGGCTACGCGATTAATTTCACGTTGCCGTAAAGCCTGATAATCAACACTTGCATCCGCATCTAACCCTGCCCACTGTAACAACGCATCACAGGCTTGATGTTGGTCAAATAATCCATGGAGGTAGCTGCAGAGTATTTGGCCATCAGAAGAAACAGCCCCATCTGTGCGATCACCAAGATCAATAGCGGGTCGTATCAAATCTGGTCCGCTGGTAATACCCATGTGAATCTCATAACCATCTACTCGAACTTTTGAATCAAATAAATAACCTGTCACTTGAGTTAGCTGCTTTATGGGCGCGAGCGTTGTTTCAAAATCCATTAACTGCAACCCTGGCTGAGACCCTACTTTACCTTCGAGGCCCTCAGGGTCATGAATTTGTTGGCCTATCATTTGGTAGCCTCCGCAGATGCCTATTAGCTTGCCACCATAACGAAGGTGTCTTTTGATCCTTGCAGGCCACCCGTTATCGACTAGCCAATTGAGGTCATTAATGGTGTTTTTACTACCGGGTAAAATGATCAGATCCGCCGCAGGCACATCCTGGCCCTCCTCAACAAATGTTAAGTCAACTTGAGGGTGTAAGCGTAAAACATCAAAGTCAGTATGATTGCTAATTCGGGGGATTCTTGGTACTACCACTTTAAGACGCTGTTGTGTTTGTTCAATCGCATTATTATAAGAGCGATGGTCAACCGCATCTTCAGCTTCGATATGTAAGCCTTTCAGATAGGGCAATACGCCGAGGGTCGGCACATTCGTTTTATCAGTCAACCAGTCAATGCCAGAGTCAAGAAGCGCTTTGTCTCCACGGAACCGATTAATTAAAAATCCCTGCACCAAGTCTCGCTCATTTTGACTCAAACAATCGAGGGTGCCTGTCAAGTGTGCGAATACACCGCCACGATCAATATCGGCAACTATTATAACCGCACAGCCAACCGCGGTCGCAAATCCCATATTGGCAATGTCATTTTCCCTTAAGTTTATTTCAGCAGGACTACCAGCACCTTCAACAATGATCAAGTCATATTGTGCTGCTAAGCGATAGTAGGACTCTAACGCAAAAGCCATTGCCTGCTTTTTAAACGCATGGTATTCAACCGCCTCCATATTGCCTATCGAGTGCCCTTGAATAATAACCTGAGCCCCTTTATCGCTATTGGGCTTGAGTAATATTGGATTCATATCGGTATGCGGTTCGATACCACAGGCGAGTGCCTGCACCGCTTGCGAGCGACCTATCTCCCCATTATCGATAGTTACAGCACTGTTAAGCGCCATATTTTGAGGTTTGAAAGGTGCTACCCGATAGCCCTTCGAGCTAAACAGTCGACAAAGGCCGGCAGCAATAACGCTTTTACCGGCATTTGAGGTTGCGCCTTGAATCATTAGTGTAGGTGTCATATTGAGTATTTTATCGCGCCTTAAATAGATATGAGAGGCCACAAACGACCTTGGAATAGACTGAATGCGCCAACAGGCTCTGATTAACAATTAGGCACACAATGTCCCGCAGGATATTACCGGCCCGCGCTCGAATCTTCATTTTCTGCCTTTATAATTTAGTTTTTCGACACGCAAAATAATCAACTTCATTCACCAAAGGCCACTCAGATAATAAAGACTGTTGCCGAATTAAATCAAAAAACAAAACAAGGAATATCCAGCGTTGATGCTGCATCAGCAAAGCTGTTGTTTGATGGTATTGACAACTCTTTAATTATTGACGTGCGTGAGCCGGAAAGTGTCACAAAAGACAAAGTCAGGCAGTCGATTCATATTCCACGAGGTTTGCTGGAGATTAAAATTTCTCAGCACTGCCCTGACACAGGTTCAATCATTTTGATTCACTGTGCCGGTGGTGATAGAGCATCACTGGACGCCTTGACACTACAAAACATGGGTTATAAGCAGGTATATGCAATAACTGTGGATTTTAATGACATTAAGACCACCTTCGATTCCTGATCAGTAGCCGAGTCGACTGTTTGTCCTTTAATTTATTATTTCGTTTTACTAATAAATAACGTCACGCCATCTGTAAGGTCGTTTCTGTCAATCGGTCCTGTCTCGATATATAAATCACCTGATTGAGCCACTGGGTTACCAGACTTCGACACTCTGGCACCTATGATGATATTTTCAAAAGAAGATAGCATCATGCTAGGGATCATTGCATCAGCATCACTCAACTCAACTGTGACGGGTAAGTCACTCACCGTTAACCGTTTGACGGCTAACGGCATTGGCGGTCCACTAGCCGCCTTCGCATAAATAAAGACCGCATTATCAGAAGATACTTGCGTCTTAAATTGATCAACCAGACTCACTGAAACCTGAACACTATGACTTTGTATTGACGCTTTAGTGGGAGCTACCAGAGTAGGATCTTGCTCCTGTAATAATGCAATAAATCGATTCACCTCTGTAGTTGACTCAGCGTTATTGGCTACCAATGGCAACAATATAGTCATGTAATCAAAGGATGTCTTATAGTCTTGCCGCTGTTCAGCAGCAAGCCCTGCCAACCAAAGACCTGTCGGATCTTGCGGCGCAATTTTCAACCCTTGTTGAATTATTGCCTCAGGCTCACCCACCATGAGGCCATCATTTTGCATCGAGAGTGCATCAGCTAATGAGAATAAAACACTAGACTCTTGGTCTCCGACCAGATCAAGCGTTCGTTGAAAGGCAGTGACAGCTTCATCAAAATCGCCCTTTTCCATCATTGTCTTACCCAAAACAAACCAGCCTCTGGCATCGTCCGGATTATTTTGCAATCGTTCTTTCACTATCTCGACCATTTGGTCGAGTGTCATGTCGATTTCGGGTGTTTGATTATTAGGTTGCACAATCGCTGCTAGGGCAGGATTTTCGATTACTTGATACTCACCTACCTTAAAATAGAGCCCAATACTCGCTAGTGGTAGTCCAAAGATTAGTACCCAGACAAGCCACTTTCCCTGATGATTTACATTACTAGACTCAGACTTTTCTAGGTCAAGTGCGAGCGAGGTTTGTAACTCAACTAATGCATTATCATATTCGACTTGCGTTAAGCTGGTATCGCTCAATTGTTCATCTAGAGCGCTTTTTTTATCTCGTGCAATATTGATGTTTTGCTGCTGCCTGTCAGTCAACTGCAGGTCTTCAGGTGTTTTTAAGACAGGCAGAATGACACACACCAGCCCAACCAGTAGCAAAACTGCTACCACAATCCAGAATATCATTATTTTTCCTGTGGCTCCGAGAGGAGCTGTTTTGCTTTTGCCATTGCAACCTGTTCAGGTGCCACTAACACTTGTTTTTTGCTCATCTTCACGAATACTGCAACAATAACCACCAGCAATAAAACGAAAGGCCCAAGCCAGAGTAATAAGGTATTTTTTTGTAACGGTGTTCTATAAAGTACGAAGTCGCCATAGCGGGCAACCATATAGTCAGCTATTTGATCTGGACTATTACCTTCCATTAATAATTCATGTGTTTGTCGGCGTAAGTCTTTAGCAAGGTCAGCATTTGATCCCGATAAATTTTGATTTTGACAAACCAGGCAGCGTAACTCACCAATCAATTGATTGTATTCTGCCTCCATTTGAGGCGAATCGAATTGATAGGACTCAATTGCCGCAAAACAGAGTCCGCTAAAAATAAATAATCCCACAATCGAAAATAATTGCCATTGTTTCACCGTTATTTTTTTAACTAACATCAATCTGATCCAGCAATTCTTTTATGGCAGGTATCACTTCTTGCTCTAGTGATTCATGGGTTACAGGGCCAATATGTTTATATTTAATGTTGCCATCCTTACCGATTACAAAAGTTTCAGGAACACCATAAACACCCCAATCAATACCCACTCGCCCATCGATGTCCATTAAGATAACTGAATAAGGATTACCAAACTGCTTTAACCAACGACGTGCATCAGCAGGTTGATCTTTATAATCTAGTCCAACAATATTGACTAGATTTCTGTTAGCCAAATCAGTAATAACAGCATGTTCGGCACGACACGATACACACCAAGAAGCCCAGACATTCAACACCCAAACTTGACCTAGCAAATCTTTTTTAGAAAGTGTCTCATCAGGTGCATATAACTTGTTTAGAGAAAACTCTGGTGCAGGTTTCCCTATTAATGGTGATGGTATTTTCTCTGGATCAAGCGTCAGACCAAAACCTAGCAAGCCAACTATTAATATAAAAGCGCCTAGAGGTAAAATAAAGCGCACTAAACAACCACACCGCTTGTCGGCTCAAGTATTTTTTTTGCTGACCTTGATTCCTGACGATAGCGTCTATCGCTGGCAGCAAAAAATCCACCCAGAGCCATGATGATAGCGCCTAACCAAATCCAACGAATGAAGGGTTTATAGTAAATTCGAATCGCCCAACTACCCTTATCATCCAGTGGTTCTCCCAGTGCAATAAATAAGTCACGAGTAAACCCAGCATCAATTGCGGCTTCCGTCATGGGTGATTGCTGAACTCGATAAATACGTTTTTCAGGTGATAGCTCAACGCGAAAGTCATCGGACTGAGACGTGACTGTAAAATGTCCCCGTGTCGAAACATAATTTTTAATGTCTTCTTTCTTGACGCCATTAAATTGAAAGTCATAGCCGGCAATGGAATAAATATCACCAGGAGCCATACGCAAATCTTTTTCTTGGCTGTATAAACTGGTGAGCGTAATGCCAACAATGAATACTGCAATACCAACATGACCTAAAATCATGCCATAAAACCCACCAGGTGTTGTCCTCAGTCCAGTCATCAGCGGCTTGCCTTTGAACCGTTCATGCACCGCAATGATAGCAGTCACAGCAATCCACAATGACATAGCCAATCCTGCAAAAGCACTCCAGATCCATTGAGGTAAAGTCAGGCTAATCAGAAATGCAACGATTAAAACCGCAATAGCAGGATACTTAACACGAGAGAATAAATTTTGAGGCGTATCTTTGCGCCAGCGAATTAACATACCTATACCGATTAATACACCCAGAGGCGCCGTTATGCTTAAGAACACAAAATTAAAATACGGTGGGCCTACTGATATTTTACTGCCCATTGCGTCAATAGCGATGGGATACAGTGTGCCAAGTAAAATCGCCGCTGTAGCAACAGTCAGAAAAATATTATTAAACAACAAGGCCATTTCCCGCGACAACAAATTGGTTTGCGCCGCACTCTTTAAACTAGGGGCACGCCAGGAATATAACGCCAGTGATCCACCAACAACGATTACTAGAAAAGCGAGGATAAAAACACCTCGATCAGGGTCGCTTGCAAAGGCATGTACCGACGTCAATACGCCCGACCGTACTAAAAATGTACCCAACAGGCTTAATGAAAATGCGAAAATAGCGAGCAGCGCTGTCCAGGCTTTAAACGTGCCTCTTTTTTCTGTAATCGCCAATGAATGCATCAAGGCAGTGCCCATTAACCACGGCATAAACGATGCGTTTTCGACTGGATCCCAAAACCACCAACCACCCCAACCCAGCTCGTAATAGGCCCACCAGCTACCCAATGCAATGCCAATAGTGAGAAATAACCAAGCAATATTAGTCCAAGGCCTTGCCCAACGAGCCCAAGCAGAATCTACCTGTCCAGATATTAGTGCCGCAATTGAAAATGCAAATGCAACCGAGAAACCAACATAACCGATATACAACATAGGTGGATGAATCGCGAGACCAACATCCTGTAACAAGGGATTTAGATCACTCCCTTCTAATACTGCCGGGAACAGCCGGTCAAAAGGGTTGGAGGTGAGCAATATAAATAGAAGGAAGCCAAAGCTCACAAAACCCATAACGCCCAATACTCGGGCACGCATGACTGGCGGCACGTTAGGACTAAAAATAGCAACCGCCCCTGTCCACAACGCCAGTATTAAAACCCAGAGTAGAAGAGATCCTTCATGCGCGCCCCAGACACCTGATATCAAATAAATAAGGGGTAATTCGGTATTTGAATTCGAGGCTACATATAAAACTGAAAAATCATGCTGTAAAAAAGCCCAAGTGAGACAAGCATATGAAACAGCAACAAAAAGCAGTTGCGTCAGTGCAGCCGGTTTAGCAAGTGCAACCCACCGAGAAATACCAAGCGAGGCGCCCGCCAATGGAAAGACAATCTGCACCACAGAGAGGAATAAGGCGATAATAAGGGCGAAGTTACCGATTTCTGGGATCATAGCTTAGGTATTATTTAGTTTAAGACAACAGTATTTTTAAAATGTACGTATATAAGGAATTATCGACTAATCAGTTTTAACCAAATCAGTTTTAGCTTTCATCGCCGCCGCAATTTCTGGCGGCATATAATTTTCATCATGTTTAGCCAATACTTCCTGAGCAACGAATGCACCACTACTGTTTAGCTTCCCATTCGCAACTATTCCTTGTCCCTCACGAAACAGGTCGGGCAAGATACCAGTATATTCCACCGTGACGCTTTCAGCATTATCAGTGAGATCAAACATCACCGTTAAACCTTCACCTGGACGACTGACACTTCCATCAACTACCATACCACCGAGACGAAACAGGCGATCTTGTGGTGCCTTACCTTCTGCCACTTCGCTGGGAGAAAAGAAAAACATAATGTTTTCATCAAGGGATTTCAACGCGAAACTGAGTCCAATAGCAACACCTGTCACCATTAAGATAATTAAGCCCAGCCGCTTCTTGCGTGCAGGGGTCATTCTATTTATTCCTGTCAAAATTTGGCTTTTGGGAATGACGCCGTTTCAACTCGCGTAAAACTTGTTGATGTGCCCGGCGTGGTAAATACCAGTTTAGCCATAGCACTATTGCGGCCAATCCATAAGAGGACCAAACAAATGGTGCGTAGCCACCCATTGCAAAAAAATCAGACATTGTTACCTTCAGTTAGTTCAGCTACCCACTTGCTATTACGCTCACGTTTTAATAATTCGCCTCGACAACCTTGGAACAGCGTCAGCACGTAATAAACTTGAAAAGCCAATGCCATCAGTAAGAGTGGAATAAGCATACTCCAATGGATAGAAGGTTTGTCAAACTTCATGATCGAAGGCCCTTGATGTAATGAATTCCACCATTCTACTGAATAATGAATAATCGGAATATTGACAACGCCAACGATGGCTAAAATAGCGACAGCTCTAGCGGCAATACGTTTGTCGTCAATAGCATTGTGCAAACCAATGACTCCAAGATAAAGAAAAAGCAAGATAAGCTCGGACGTCAACCGAGCATCCCAAACCCACCAGGTGCCCCACATCGGTTTACCCCAAATTGATCCAGTAGCCAAGGCTAAAAAAGTAAAGCTAGCGCCAATTGATGCACTGCTAATCAAAACCACTTCGGCAAGCTTCATTCGCCAAACAATAATAATGATGCCACAACAAGCCATCACCATATAAATAAGCAAAGACATCCATGCCGCTGGTACATGAATAAAAATAATTCTATAACTATCACCCTGTTGGTAATCCGGTGGCGCCAACACTAACCCACCATAAAGACCAGCCACCAATAAAAGCAGAAACAATCCTGTCAGCCACGGAATCCATTTACCGGCTATACGATAAAAGTGTGGTGGAGAACCAAACTTATGAAACCATAAAAACATCTATCTACCCGACTGACTCAATATGCTAACTCATACTCATCTTGAGCGCCGATGCAGTCGCAAGTGGCGATAAAGACAACGCAAGAAATAAAAATGACAGCAGCATGTAAAGCTGTGCCGTAACATCCAACCCACCAGCCGCACCTTCAACTGCACTGGATGCAAATATAAGGACAGGTACATACAGGGGTAATATCAAAAGTGACAATATAATACCACCTTTCGGTAAACCTACCGTCAAAGCCACACCAATAGAACCAATTAAACTTAGTATCGGTGTACCAATTAAAATTGTGAGCAATAAAATGCCCAGGGCCTCTGAAGGCATTCCCAGCATCACCGCTAGTAAAGGTGATACCAGCAACAAGGGTAAACCCGTCACCAACCAATGTGCAGTTACTTTAGCTAAAACTAAAACCGGCATAGGATGAGCACTCAACAGTAATTGCTCCAGAGAACCATCGTCAAAGTCTGACCTGAAAATACTATCGAGTGATAACATAGCTGCGAGTAACGCTGCTACCCAGATAATGCCGGGTGCAATCCTAGACAATAAGGCGGGTTCGGCTCCAATTGCAAGTGGAAATAAGGTAATCACTAAAATAAAAAACAACAGTGGATTGGCGAACTCGGCACGATTTCGAAACGACAGCGTTAAATCACGCTGTAACAAATAGAGAAACGCCTGAGTCAATGAGTATTTTTTCATATCAGACGCTTCACGCTGACAAGTCTAATCTGATTAAGTCGGCTGAGGGCATTTCAATATCATGATGCGATGTCATTACAATAATTCCCCCTCGCTTTAAATGCGCTTCAAATATAGATTGAAATAGCGCCGTACTCACTTTATCAAGTGAAGTATAAGGCTCATCTAGAATCCACAGATCTGCCTCTGTAACAATTAACCTTGTTAGTGCAAGCCTACGTCGCTGTCCTGCCGATAGATTACTCACTGGCGTATTGCCGTAATGATAAAGATTCACTTGCTCCAAAGCATCATCAGGGTCAACAGTCGAAGGGTTGCCCATAGCCTGAACGAGGTGCAAGTTTTCGAGACAGGTCAAGTCACGCTTGACACCATCGTGGTGACCCACGTAAGTGACTTGTTGATGGTAGTCAGAACCTTGTTCGGATATTGCAGTCTCATGCCAATAGATCTGACCTTCATCAGCCATTTTTAAACCGGTCAATATTCTTAATAAACTGGTTTTACCACTACCATTACGGCCTTCAACGAGCAGCATTTGCCCACTCAATAGCGATAAACTAAGATGCTCGAATAATATTCTGTCATCTTGAATACAACAAAGATTATCAATTTTAAGCAGCACAGTTTTAAACATAAAATAGTTAGGTAAAAATGGGAATGCAGGCTAGCCAAAAAATGCTCGAAATACAATCCAAGAGTTAATAATGATCAAACAATCCACGTTTCGCCCAGCATCTTTTCTGAGTAATCGACACTTACAGACAATACTACCCAATTTAATTCATCCGAAACACCCAAAACTCCATAGAGAACGGCTTGAACTGGATGATGATGACTTTATCGACCTGGACTGGAGCCAGACACGATCGCCTCAAACATTACTAATTTTACATGGACTTGAAGGCTCAGTAAATTCTTCCTACGCTCAGCGTATGCTTAACTATTGCAATCATAACCAAATCGCCGCTGTATTTATGCACTTTCGAGGATGTAGTGGAGAGCAGAATCGACTTTTGCAAAGCTATCATTCGGGAGAGACTGGTGATTTAAATCAGGTTATTGAGTATCTTAAAAATAAAGGTATTTGTCATATTGCATTACTCGGATACTCACTTGGAGGCAATCAAGTTATGAAATACATGGGAGAAGCTGAGACAAGCTCTGTTATTTGTTGCGCGATTGGCGTATCGGTCCCAATGACGCTGAGTATTTGCTCCACAACAATGAATCGAGGCTTTGCAAAAATATACCAATCGACTTTATTAGGCCGACTCATCACAAAGCTGAAGCAAAAGAAAAATTTATTAGAACGCAGTGAGCTGAGCTTTCCCGATCCAGCAAAAATGAAAACCTTTCAACAGTTTGACGATCACTTCACTGCGCCTATCCACGGATTCGAAAGTGCTCATGACTATTACGAAAAATCGAGTTCAAGGCAATTTTTAATTAATATAGATAAACCTACATTAATCATACAGGCAAAAGATGATCCTTTTATGGCGACAGAGGGGCTCCCCGCAGCTAACGAGCTATCGACATCTGTTACATTAGAACTATCCCAACACGGAGGGCATGTTGGGTTTATTAGTTCAAATTTTCTCTTACCAACACACTGGCTCGAAACTCGTATCCATTCTTTTCTAAATGATTGCTTCAAGTTACAGGAAACCGTTAACTGATAATCGAGTAAGCGACTTCATTTTGGGAATAGGCAACGACGGCTATGGAGCTGCTGATATCATTGATTTAGACGACAGAACTGGCGATTGTTGCCAATGAAGTACCTGCCAATGAGGCCTTAGTAACTACATACTGAGTTTGTTCTCGACTCTCATACATCGACGCTACGGCTTTACCTGCCCCAGACTAAAGCTTCTCAATAATTTATGCCCAAATGACTTATACAAGTTGCCACTGGTAATTCAATCAACCCGATGAGACTTACGAGCCAAAATCATAACTATAAAAAAAAGCTAGAAGAAAATAATTTGACTCATCTCTTTTCGGAGAGTTTAAAAAATTTCATTAAGATAATAATGATTATGAATCGAAAGGATCATCCGTAAGCAAAATATTGACGTAAGGTGCATAGGTCAATACGGCCCCTTGTAAAGGTCCAAGGTTAGCAAAAGCGTCAACGAGCTGGACAAAACAGGTTTCACTTTCAGGGTCTTTTTTAAAGCTTTCAAGCGCAAAAATTAGTGGCCCGAGTTCTTTTGCATCAAGATATTGATTGAGCATCTGAATTGAGATGTCGATACTCTCAACACATACCGGCTTTCCAGTAATCCTTCTCACAGGTGTGTCAAATTCTGGCGGCTCTTCATAAACATTACCGGCCAACCTTTCTGGGCTTGAGCCCGACTTCAATCCCGCAAAAGAATTGAATTCTTCACGCGCCTGTCGTTTTAACTCGTTGACAAAATAATTAAATTTTTCAGGACTTGGTTTATCTATTAACAATGACAAGGTGGGTCCAGATTGAACACGACTATGAAACTCGAGCAACGTACCATCAATGACAGGGTCTGGATTGAGTGATGAGAGCATAACGGTAATTTTTTCTTCTTTAAATAAAGCCTTGATTCGAACATTAATTACATCATTATCAATTTCAAATTCTCTACTGCCTTTTAGAAACTGCTTTTGCACCAACTTAATCGTCATTACTATCCTGATCGAATTCGAATCGTTGAATTCATTAACTGATAAAAACTAGCACTTTACTTGATAATTTGGGGATATAAAGATTTATTAGCAGGTGAATTCTAAAGGCAGTTACAGAAGCCAGCGCATGAATAGCCATAAACCTCTAGCAGAGCCGAGTTAAACCGTTATTTATTGTTATAGTAATTAAACTGTAGGTAAATACTATAGAATTATTTACCTTATTTATGCTTTTAACCAGTTGAAATATATAAATATTTTAGATTAATATAGAACTCAATAAACGCAAAAATTAATAAAGCTCATTAAAAATAGTGTTCGGTGCATAAAAAGGAGTAATAGGAATTCTGTCATTATATCCGTATAATTATATTCATTAAAGTTTGTATGACTGATTCTAGAACGCTTTGAGTGACAGGTATAATTACTCTTTAAATTCTGGCTGTTTTTTAATAACTAAATTAATTGATATAGGTGATTTATGAGCGAGCCAACAAAAACAAGACCTATCGTTCCTGAAGGTAAAGCAAAATTTCTTATTACGCGACAAATGGAAGCCAATAAAAAGGGCTTCATCGGTTATGAAACTATTTGGGAACCATTCCATAAAGAAGCTAAATACGAAACTCCTAAGCGTCCTTAAACCTCAAATGCCTATATAAGCTTGGTTTCGTTATATTCTTAGGGAACGGCTTAGCTAAATGGTAACTTAGAAGAATTAATAAAAACCGGTCGAGATTATAATAGTCTTCACCGGTTTTTTAATGTGTAAAATAATTGCACCAAAAAACATAAAATAATTGTTTTAGATCAAAGTTATTTAACCTGCTTCGAATGTATAAAGTTTTTTCTGAGGAATAACGCCGCGCACACCACCTTTGGGGTTTTCTACATCGCCTTGATAACGTGGAATAGCATGTATATGTAAGTGGGGAATAGACTGGCCAGCCCACTTCCCTACATTGATGCCGATATTGTAACCATCAGGATTATGCTTTGCATCGGCCATCGCTTTTCCTTCGCTAACAAGCTTCCACAGTTCTTCTCGCTCCTGGTCATTAATATCGAAATAATCTGAAACATGTCGATAAGGGATAACAAGAAAATGTCCTGGGCTAGCCGGATGTAGATCCCACGCAGCAAATCCAAATTCGCCTTCGATCATAATTCGACGACCGGCAGTTGATGAACAAAATCGACAGGTTTCTCCGTCTGCAATCGTGGCTTGATCAATCATAACTGACTTTCCGAACTAAAGTTGCTTCTAAACTGGTACCTGAGTTACACCTTCTAACCCTTCAAGGTCAGGACCATTGTCTATTTTGCCGCCATATTCTATTTCTTCTTCTGACGCTTGACGGACCAATAGTATTTCTAATCGAAAAATGACTTCACGACCACAAAGCGGATTATTACCATCAATGGTCACTGTCTTTTTATCAACTCGAGTCACCAAAAAACTTTTGGTTTGGCCCTGTTCACTTTCCATCAGGATGGCCATACCGACTTCCCGATATTCTTCAGGCACATTATGAATGCTGTCGGTAATGACTAGTGATTCATCACGTGGACCATACAACTGGCTACAATCAATCGGGACTTCGATCACTTTACCGGCTTCTTTACCTTCAAGTTCAGCCATAACTGGTGGCGCTAAGACCTCATTCGTACCGTGCACATACCCTAATGGAAATTCCACTTGAGTAAGAACCGCACCAGAGTTCTTGTCGATAACTTTATAAGTCAATTCAACATACTTGCCGTTTTCGATTATTTCTTTATTCATATTTCTCTCTTTTTTAAAAAACCGTCTTTAAAAAACTGAAGCTGCAAAAATTTTGATTTCACCTCTTTCATATCCCATGACCATTCGTCCTAACCATTCCCCTTCTTTTTTAGTACTACGCACTCTGAGCAGACAGGTCACATGCTCACCACGGCGAATAAAGCCAAGAAAGTCATATTCTGGGGAAAGGTTTCGGGTTAATTCACTTTTGGCAAATTGTTTGCCAACTTCCATTTCATTCAGCCCAATTAACAGATCATAGGAAAAGTTTAAGATGAATTTTCCATACTGGCCTTTATTGGAATATTTGATTAAGTCATCAAAAAAGGCAAAGGCAATTTGCTGGAGTTCTTCGTCGGTCTTATCAATAATATTCATACAAACTCGCTAAAATAATTTTGGTTTATAGATCAGTAACTACACACCAGAGAAGGCTATGATTAGACCGGATTCTCGAGAGAAAAAAAAGACCAACAAACGTGTTGGTCTTTTTTTTAAAACACTGGATGATTGCTCAGCCTTTAGATATTCATACTAGACAGTATTATTTCAAATTACTCATCATCACCAACTAGGTGATAGAGAGGTGCTTTTTCCATAGTATACTCGCCAGTTTTAGGATCACGACGTGAGACAGTCAATACATGCCAATCTTTGTCGTTTAGTTTCATAGCATCACCACGGTAGTAGTAACCAGGCCAACGAGTTTCCTTACGGAACAACGTGTGCTGGACAACCGATTCAGAGGTACGATGACGATGTTTTAGTTCCCAAGCACGAAGTAATTCATGAATGTTTTCTGCCGCTAATTTGTCAAGATCTTCTTCTAGTACCGCTAACTTCTTGAGGCCAATTTGCAACAACTTATCATTGGTCATGTAGTTGACCGTTACACCGCCAGCATATTCATCCATCAGCTTTTGTAAGCGATCAAGACCATTACGTGGGCTAATGTAATTCGGGTTAACGCTGCCCGCTGTGATTTCATTACGATAAAGCTTGTAACGTTCAATTGGCTTGTAGATTTCAGTCTTGCGACCTTCTATTTGCTCCTCTGAAATGCGAATGCCTTCCGCTTTACCATCATCAATGTACTGACAAGCAGCTTTGGCTGCGAGACGACCTTCAGTGAAAGAACCTGAAGAAAATGCATGTGGCGTTCCACCAACAGCATCACCTGCACCGAATAAGCCTTCGATAGTAGTCATGCGGTTATAACCCCAGAAATACTCTTCAGGAGATAGATCTTCGGGTCCAGAACACCAAGCGCCACAACCCGTTGCATGAGAACCCATAACGTAGGGCTCCGAAGTTGTTAGCTCTGGGTTTTCATATTTCGGATTAACGTCAGTTGCTGCCCACAATACGGCTTGACCTACAGTCATGCCTAAGAAGTTGTGCCAGCCAATCTCTTCAAGATGAGGGTCTTGGAAAGCTTCCATGGTCACCATGTGAATCGGACCACGACCTGCGTTTACCTCAGAGATGAATGCGTGATTACGCAGACAAGTCGGGATTGGTTTGTGAGATAAATGCTGACCTTCTGTATCTAAATATTCCTTGCCCACCATTTCGGTTAAACCAGGGAACCATTTAGATTCGTACTCTTCACCATTACAGTTTTGAGTATATGTTTTCAAATGAAGGAAGTAGGCTCCAACAGGTCCATAACCATCTTTAAATCTAGCCAGTACGATTCTGTTTTCCATTTGAGTCATCTTGGCGCCAGCATCGATCATCAAGCCATAGGCTGATCCCGATGACCAAGGCGCATACCAAACACGACCCGCGCCTTCGCCAACTGAACGAGGCTTAAAGATATTGGACGCGCCACCGGCACCAACAATAACAGTTTTAGATTTGAATACGTGGTACTCACCCGTACGAACACTGAAGCCAACCGCCCCTGCAATACGATTTTCTTTTGCATCATCCATTAGTAGGTGAGTAACACAGATGCGGTTAAATACTTCATCTGCTGACTTCTTTGCAGCTTCAGCAACAATCGGCTTATAGGACTCACCGTGAATCATAATTTGCCAGCGTCCTTCACGTAGATAGGTTCCGCTCTTAGGATCACGCATTAACGGCAGACCCCATTCCTCAAACTGATGTACAGTCGAATCAACGTGACGTGCCATATCAAACAACAAATCTTCACGAACCATTCCCATCAAATCCATACGAGCATAGCGCACATGATCTTCAGGATTATTTTCACCAAAACGGGTACCCATGTAACAGTTAATAGCGTATAACCCTTGAGCTACAGCACCAGAACGGTCAATGTTTGCTTTTTCAGCAATAATAATTTTTTTGTCTTGTCCCCAATAGCGCGCCTCAAAAGCAGCACCCGTACCGCCAAGGCCTGCGCCCACAATCAGGACATCAATATTGTCTTCTGTAATTGTATTAGGCATTAGTAGTACACCCCTAGTTTCATCTTAAGTTTATTAGATTCCAGAGTATGAATATCACCATCATCCATACGGATGTACTTAGGCTCATTGAATAGCAACTGACTGTTACGCATTTCCTTAGAAGGTGCAGGCACATCAGCTAATTTTGGGATGTGCTTACCCCAAGGCTTAGTGGTGATGGGTGCAAGCAAATTCATGTCCATTTCGCCGTTACGAGATTTTATTCGCCAAGCAATGACACCCTTTTCTTCATCACGGATTACTCGAACTGAGTGCCCCAGTGGGGCGAAATCTGCATAGCCACGAACGTCGATTGCGTTTTGTGGACAGGCTTTGACACAGGAATAACATTCCCAGCACATGTTTGGCTCAATGTTGTATGCGCGACGTGTGGTTTTGTCGATGTGCATAATATCTGAAGGACATATATCGACGCAGTTTCCACACCCGTCACAACGGGTCATGTATACAAATGTTGGCATTTAATTCTCTCCGCTTGTCAGCGAGCTGACTATTTTTTTTGTACTGAATACTTCTCAGCAATCAGTTTATATTAATTAATAGTGACGTGGCTTTTCACGTTTGATTCCTAGACCAAAATTAGGCGGGTTCTTACCCAAATACATAGGAAGATCAGGGAATTTAGCCTGTATTGCTGGATCATTCATTTCACCAACATCCGGCATGTTTTCTTGTGAACCATCAGCCTTAGAGATTTTCTTTTGTAAAGCTGCAGCTGGCTTAAAGAACATATGCGAGAATTTTGACCAGGGTACACCGCCGAATAAAGCAATCGCAGAAAATAAATATAGTCCGAAGAAAACCCAACCTGTGACGCTTCCCTGAGTTAAAGACCATAACAGGGCAAACGTTGTTGTACCTACCAATGAAAGCACGAAAAGATCAGCCCGTATAAGACGGAAAGGCGAGTTACCTTCAGCTGAAACGTCGACACGGATAAAGAACCAAAACCAGTAACCACCGACACAAACAGACAATGCGCCCAAGTGCCAAAGCATTGGCCAAATAGTCGACTCACTGCCAACAATTGCCATAGCAATAGTAGCTGAAACATGTGCGACAAATCCCCACATGGTGAGTAGATGCGCAATCCTACGATCAGTACCACAAAGACCTAATTCAGAAGAAGTAGCAACGTCAACCACTAGAGTTTCAATAGCTAGTTTAGCAACTTCACCACCGCCAACTTCTTTCGTCGCATTGGTATTTGACTTACGCCAATTTTCAAAAAAGTATTTTGCACTCTTCTTGTGAATAACATCAAATAAAGTGCCGGCAATCACCGAAACAATCATTAAAACAATACCTATCTGAATAAATTCAGTTGGTATTGTATAAGCAAGCCCGGTAAAAGGATTATTACTGAACATATTATTACCACTCCCCTAAAATTTTATTTTTAAAATTGTCGGGTAATGCTAACTGCAACACAAGGCAGAATAATTTATAGCCATATAAGAAAAATTGTTCCGCTGTGGAAACAATGAGGGGATAAGCAAGAAATACTGAATTATTCCATTAAGAACTTTTAGTTCCACTTTATCAATACTAGATGTGAATTTTAAGTTAATCGCTTTTAGATAAAGATATTAAGCCTCCAATTTTAAACAATTGTAATTAAGCTAATTAATGAATTTAAAACTCTAGAAGACTGAAGTCAATCTTGCTTAAGATGGATATTATTCTAACTTAGCGTTAATGTAAATAATAATAATTCGCATTTGTATAATAACTTCGCTTAAAAGACAAACAGTCTGTCTTTTAATAAGTAACATGCCGCTTCCTGAGCTCAATTTTAATCACCGACAGTAAGTATAAAACCACGTCAAGTAGTCGAGGAGGATAGTGGGGTTACAACATGGACTTAATTGGGAAGGAATAGTTGCTTGAAAATAAAAAGATTAATACCGCTTAGATCCGGCTTCAAAATAAGGCTGGGGGAAAATATTGGCTTCGATTAGCCATTCATTACCATTCGTGTTCAACACTAAGCATCGAGGCCCCCCTTGATTCCGAACTAAACCAGCAGCACCTGGGTTAAGCACCCACGGCGTGCCCGACTGGTCAATCAGCTGCCTATGTGTATGACCATAAACAATGGCCCTCGCCTCAGGGTATGCCGCTATAAGGCTTTGATGATCAGGCTGTGAAAATCCAAACCGATGACCATGCTCTATTGCAATAGTGCCTCCGGGTAGTTGCACTTGAACACTAGCAGGAAGTTGTTTTGTAAAGCAGTTGTCGCGCGAAGACCACAATCCTTGCTCGTCATTATTGCCTGCTACGGCAATAGTTTTCAATGCGGGATGCATTTGTTCGAGCACACTAACATCCATCACGTCGCCGGCATGAATAGCAACATCGGCCGTGCGAATTAGCGCCGCTATATTTTCGTCCAGGTATCCATGCGTGTCAGAAAGAATCACTAATCGCAGTTTTACCTGATCGAAAATATAGGGTTTGACCTCTACATTTTTCAGAAAACCAACCATAACTATTGGCCAGAATGACCTTCCAGTTTGATTTTCACATTTTGTTCATCAGACAACCCCGCATAATATTTCTGCAAGATAGCAACGACTTCAGGCCGACTAAATTCCGGCGGTGGATCTTCACCTTCAGACAGCATTTTTCGAAGTTTGGTGCCAGAGAGCAGTAAGCGGTCTTCGGCGTCGTGTGGGCATGTTTTCATTGACGCCATGCCACCACATTTGTAGCACCAGAATGTCCAGTCAATACGAAGTGGCTGTGTTTCTAATGCGTCTTCAGGAATCTCATCAAAAATGTGATGGGCGTCAAATGGGCCATAATAATCCCCAACACCGGCGTGATCACGACCTACAATTAAATGCGAGCAACCATAATTTTGCCGAAACAATGCGTGCAATAACGCTTCGCGTGGGCCCGCATAGCGCATATCTAACGGATAGCCTGCTTGCATAACGGTATTTTCAACAAAATGATTCTCACACAAGCTTGCAATAGCTTCTGAACGCACATCAGCAGGAATATCACCCGCCTTTAATTTACCCAACAAAGAGTGAATTAACACGCCATCGCAGATTTCAATGGCTATTTTAGCGAGATACTCGTGAGAACGATGCATTGGATTGCGCGTTTGAAATGCAGCAATACGACTCCAGCCCATCTCAGCAAACTCAGCTCGGGTTTCCGCCGGAGTTTTAAATAATTTACCATAAGTCTCAGGAAATCCACCTCGTGATAAAACTTTGACCGGACCCGCTAAATTAACGTCGCCCTGCGCCAATACCATGGCTACACCAGGATGCTCAGCATCAGTAGTTTTGTAAACTGTGGAGCACTCGTGTGCTTTGTCGATGGTATACTTTTCATCAACGCGCATTGTCGCAATAAGTTGACCCGACTCACCATCGTATAAGCCCACTTCACTGCCGACATTGATTGTATCAGCACTGGCTGTATCCGTTGAAAGCGTAATAGGTATTGGCCAAAATAACCCGCTAGCTGTGTGCATGTTATCGCAAACACCTTGCCAATCAGCTTTTGACATAAATCCATCAAGTGGCGTGAAGCCGCCTATACCCAACATAATAAGATCGCCCGACTCACGCGACGAGATATTAATCTTAGGTAACGCTTCTGCGCGCTTAGATTCAGCAATGAGGGCATCACCTTCAAGCAAAAGTGGTTTTAGCGATTCACCGCCATGGGGATTTACAAGTGTTACCAACGTAGCCTCCGGTTGTTCTCATCATTGGTGAGAACAATTATTAAATTTATAATAGAGAACTATAAATCGTCCGCATGCCACTGCCAAATAGATAACACTGTTGTACCCATAAAAATACCTAATGTATAAAGGAGTCTATCCCCAACAACTTTTATAACTAACAGCCATAATGAACACGAGGTGAGTAATACTTAACATTTCACCCAACAGCCCGAAATGACTAGCCTGCTCGAAACTAGGTCAATGTGAATAGGGTAACTTTCTTTCATAAAGCTTGTCGTTTGATTCAATAATTAGCTCTAGATGACTTATTACAACCTTTATCATTTTGTTGATTTGAAATAAATTACCCTCGTAAATATTCGTTTTTTGCATCAAACAATGGTGTGACATAAAGTCGAGCCGGTATCATTTCGCCTAACAACTCAATCTCAACCTGCTGCCCCTCTTTTACGAGTGCATTCGGCATAAAGCCGAACGCAATACTTTTTTGGCTATAGTGTGAATACCCGCCAGAAGTAACAAAACCTACCACTTCACCACCGTGCCATATTGGCTCGTAGGCATTCACGTCGGCATCTTTGGCATCGACTATGAAGGTGCATAGTTTGCGGTCTACACCCGCTTCTTTTTCTGCTGATGCTGCTTGTTTGCCGATAAAGTCACTCGACTTATTGTAATCGACGAATCGATCTAGTCCTGTTTCTAACGGTGTGTAGTCTGGTTTATATTCGCGCATCCAGGAGCCGAAAGATTTATCCAGGCGCAGGCTCATCATTGCTCGCATGCCGAAGGGTCGTAGGCCCAGGTCTTTTCCGGCTTCGGTTAAAATTTGGTAGAGCGCTACCTGATGATGTGCAGGCACGTAGATTTCATAACCGCGATCACCGGTATAACTGACACGTTGCACGATTGCCTGACATTGCCCGACCTCGATTTCTCGAACTGATAAAAATGGAAAAGCTTCGTTCGATACGTCGGCACGGGTAACTCGTTGTAATAGCTGTCGCGCATTTGGGCCGGCGATTTGAAATCCAATCCGTTGCTTAGAGACATTTTCAATTTTTACACCTTGCTCTGGCTGATGCTGGCAAAACCAGCGCATGTGATAAGCCTGAGCTGTATATGAAGCGGTCAGCTGAAATACGTCTTTTCGAACCTGTGCCACTGTAAAATCTCCAATAATTTTGCCCTGCTTGCTGAGCATAGGATTTAGACTTAAACGTCCTATTTTTGGAATTTTACCCGCCATGATGGTATCTAAATAGTCGAATGCGCCAGTGCCTGACACTTCATACTTACCAAAATTATGTACTTCGTTAAGGCCAACACCGTTGCGAACGGCCAGGCATTCCTCACCAATAATATCAAAAGCATTGGAACGTCTAAAAGAAGGAACTTCGTAAGGTTCTTCGCCTTCTGGTGCAAAATAGTTGACCTGCTCCATGCCATATCCAGAGCCAAATACGGCGTTTTTTTGCTGCCAAAAACCATAAGCTGGGGTGGTATCTAACGGTCGTGCCGCCGGTAGCTCTTCATTTGGATAAGAAACAGAAAAACGTTTTTGATAGTTTTCACGTACTTTTAACCGAGTGTAAGACTTCGTGCAATAGTCGCCGAAGCGTGCCACATCCATCGCAAACACATCCCGCGAAGGCTCACCTTCTACCATCCATTCGGCGAGCGTTAAACCAACGCCGCCGCCCTGACTAAACCCAGCCATAACCGCGCAAGCTGACCAGTAGTTTCGTAAACCAGGAACAGGACCAACTAGTGGATTACCGTCGGGTGCAAACGTAAACGGACCGTTAACAATTGATTTAATGCCAGCTTTTGCTAACACTGGATAACGATGAAACGCAATTTCCATTGAATCACTGATCCGATCAAGATTTTCCTCCAGTAATTCATGACCGAAATCCCAGCGTGTACCATCAACACCCCAAGATTCGCAGTTTTGTTCATAAAAACCAATCACCAAACCACGGCCTTCCTGACGTAAGTAACTCTCTCCTTCAGGGTCCATCACATGGGGTAGCTCAGTATCATGCTGCATTACCTCGGGGATATCGTCAGTGGCAAAATATTGGTGCTCCATCGGATGTAATGGAAGATACACACCCGCCATCGCGCCAACTTCCCTCGCCCACAATCCGGCCGCATTAACAACGTGCTCGGCGATAATTGTGCCTTGCTCAGTAACGACTTCCCAACTGCCGTCTAGCCGTTGATTGGTTTCTAATACGGGGTTACGCAAGACAATCTCAGCTCCTTGCTTTTGGGCTGCCTTCGCATAAGCATAGGTTGTGCCAGACGGATCAAGATGTCCATCAAGAGGATCGTAAAGGCCACCGATGATGCCATCGGTATTGGTTATAGGGCTCAGTTTGCGTATTTCTTCGGGCGTCACTAGTTCGGTATTTAGCCCCATGTGACGGTGCATTGCTCTGGCTGACTTCAAAAAGTCCATTCGCTCTGGGGTAGCGGCCAACGTGATGCCACCGACGTGATGCAGGCTACAGGACTGGCCCGTTATTTCTTCTAACTCGCGGTACAGGCCTATCGTGTAGCCTTGTAACGCTGCCATATTGGTATCGGCATTAAGGGTATGGAAACCACCGGCTGCATGCCAGGTTGAGCCTGATGTCAGCTCCGAACGCTCGATGAGCATGACATCCTTCCACCCCAGTTTAGTGAGGTGGTAAATAACACTACAGCCGATGACACCGCCACCAATGACCACTACTTGTACATGAGATTTCATATTTTACTTTTCCTCTGCTACCCGAGAACTGAAAAACTACTGTCTTGATTAACTTCTCGTAATCGCGAGTAGAAGCCACTGGTCACTGTCCTGTCGATATACTTCAAATGTAAATCGACGGGGTTGCTATCCTGATCATTACCCTGCTCGCAGGCTTCGATAATATTTGCCATCATTTCACCGGCTATCGGTGCATTTTTAAACTGGTTACCGCTGGTGCCGATGGCCATATAAAACCCAGGCAAGTCTGACTTATCATAAATAGGAATCCAGTCATCACTGACATCGTATAAGTCCACAACACCCTGCATTTTGGTGGGTACTTCTAGCGCAGGCACGCGCTGACATACGCGCAGTACCTGCGTGCGCCATTGATCTGTGAATTCGCGATTATAATTGTCTGGATCTACCCATTCGTGTTTATCAACAGGCGGATCTTCACTACCAATCAATAAATTATTACCATGCTCAGGCCTTGTATAAACACCGATATCACTATCGGAAGTGACGCAGGCTGTATCTGGGTTGTAACCTTCTGGCAACGGCACATGCGCTACCTCCTGACGTAACGCTCGTGTCTTCACTTTCATGCTCTTTTCGACATCGGCTAGTTGATTTATTTTCGACGAATGAGGTCCGGCCGCATTGAGTACAACCGGCGCATTGATCACGTCACCATTGTCAAGCGTAACGCCACAAACACGGCCGTTTTGCTGCCTAATTTCAACCACACTGCGATTATAAATAAACGTTCCACCAGCCCGCTCGGCAGCGCGCATAATATTGTGCGTCGCTAGCTGTGGATCAGTAATGTAACCCCCTGCCCGAAAGAGTATAGCGCCGCCTAACGGGGTTTCGTTAGCGATACCAAATGCCGGATCATCCGGTAATTTAACCGGGTAATAGGATTCGGTATTCCATACCGGCAATTTCTCTCGAAGTTGCTCTGGGCTAAATTCATCATACGGACAGTCGAGTTCATCCATCATGGCTAAACAGGGCTTAAGGTAATCATTGAGTTCTGTCTTCATCACCATCGATCCACAATCGACGTACTTGATCAACTTACTCTCGTCTAGGGTTGTCTCGCTAGAGGTTGCATTACCTAAATAGCTGGCCCAATTCTTCCAGTAAAAGTGCGATTCATACGCCATCGCAGAACCATCAATGGTGGAGTAATAAGGCCGAATTATGGCGCAGGAGCCAGATGTGGAGCCATAACCACAGGCGGGTAATTTATCTATATTGAGCACGCGCCAGCCCTTTCTCCCGAGCGCAAGTGACGTGGCTGATCCAATAATGCCTGCTCCAATAATAATGGCGTCGTATGATTGATTCATCTTAGCTTCTCTCTAGTTGCCTAAACTTGCTTTCCTAAAGGGCACGCTGGACTGACTACTGGCAATCATCCATCAGGTTCTCTAACGTGGTTTGAATTTCATGTGGGTGAATTATTGCCATTCGAATTAAGTCGTCAAAGCGAGCCGTCAGCTTTCGAATATGCTCAATACTGTTCACCACTGCATAAAGATTGCCAATAAATAGCGTCGCGCGTAATGGGCCAAAAATAGTGAACGACGAAGAATAAGTTTCCTTACCATCGAATAGATACCAGCGAAAGCCTGGGTATAGCTCTTTATTAAGTTCGATCATGCGCTGCAATTGTGCTTTGCGTTCGGCTACGCCCAAATCTTTCCAAATGCCCTGACCGTTGGCAAACAATTGTAGGGATTGAATCGTAGTGCAGGTTTCAAGTTCGCTGCCTGGGTGACGTTGCTGTAACAAGCGAAGTTGATTGTCACGCACACTCTGGTTCACTTTACCCGAGCCATAGCGGTTGAATTCATATTCGGCAACCGCTTCGGTTTTGAGTAGATCAGGTAAGGTTGTCGGGACATACCTCACTTTGTAACCCGTTGCCTCACGATGCCATTGCAAGTGTTTATCAAAAATGGTGTCGGCAAAATCATCGACATCAAACGCCTCTTCAACCATTTGAGTCGCCAACGCGCCTTGTTGAGTCAGGCCAAGCAACCAATCGATGCTAATTTGATGCACTTCAGCAATTGAGGCAATTGTGTCTGCTCGTGGCAACCGCACATTATCGACCGAAAGTAATTGGGAAAGCGTGGACCTATCGACCGAGATTGAAGTCGCAAATTTAGAGCGGTTCAGTCCACTTTGGGCAATCACCTGCTCCAGCCGGTTTTGAAATAGCGTGACTCTTTCTTGTAGTTTCATAGGTATAATTTCATAGATGTAATTTCATCGGGTTAACTCCAACTCCCGCCGTCTCTGAGATACATACGACTCAAGCGACACCCTAATATGATCGTCCATCGCCGGTGGCTGAAAGCTTTTTAAGCGTTGTCGATAGATTTTATTGGCGCGTTCAAACGCAGTTTTTGAGCCATTTTCTTCCCAACTTTCAAAGTTGCTCCAATCTGACACGATGGGTTCATAAAAAGCCGTCTTGTAATTAGCCAGTGTATGAGTGGTGCCAAAAAAATGTCCACCATGCCCAGCTTGTTTAATCGAATCCAGTGCTAATGTCGCCTCACTCACTTCGATTGGTTTTAAGGTTTCTGCCATCATTTGCAACATATCAATGTCGATAATGAATTTTTCAAACGAAGCACAAAGCCCACCCTCTAACCAACCAGCAGCATGCTTAATGATTTGGGCATGGCCCATAACGGCGCCCCACAGTGACATTTGCGTTTCCCAAGCGGCTTGGGCGTCAACACAGTTTGAAGCATTGGGTGCAGATGAGCGAAAAGGAATGTTATAGCGTCGCGCCAATTGGCCACTGGCTAATGCGGCTTTAGTATATTCAGGCGTGCCAAATGCAGGGGCACCGGTGCGCATATCAGCATTCGAGGTAAATCCGCCCATCACCATAGGTGCGCTAGGTCTGACCATTTGCGACAGGATAATCACCCCAAGCGCTTCGGCGGTTTGTTGAGCCAAAGCGCCAGCAAGGCTAATAGGGCACATGGCGCCCGAAAGGGTAAAAGGCGTGACAATAGTTGGCTGTCCGTTCTCGGCCATTTCAATCAGGCCATCCAGCATCGAATCATCGACTAGTAGTGGCGAATTTGTATTCACTACAGTAATGATACTGGGTTCATTTTTCATCGTTTCTCGATCAACACCCCGTGCGATTGCTGCCATTTCAATCCCGTCGTTAACACGGTCACCACCAAGGCAATACAAGCTAAATGACTTATCGGTTAATGTATAGGCGGCTAATGATGCGTCCAAATGTCGAGTTGCCGGTGGAATATCAATAGGCTCTACCGGATAACCACTGAGAAAGTCGATGACATCGGCACCCTGAGACAACCGAAGAAAATTACAATAATCTTCGAAATTTCCGGTGCGCCGCCCGCCTTCGAGATCAGAGCTATTGGGAGCGCTAGCAACCGAGGTGAAATTGATCGCATTGCGGCCTACCAGTCGATTTCGATCCGGATTGCGAGCATGCATGGTGAATTCGGAAGGAACTGTTTGCAGGCGTTTCATGACGATTGAACGGTCAATAAAAACGTGCTGTTTGTCCCAGTCGACCCTAGCGCCCTCATTTTCATACATCGCCAAAGCCTTTTCATTCAAAACATGTAGGCCAATTTCCTCAAGAATACGCATCGCGCCATCGTGAATTAAATCAAGGTCCTCCTCACTGAGAACACTGATAGGTGAATAGGGATTAAATAATTGCTGTGCTTTAACACCCACTAGTTGATCAGGCGTGGCAGTACGTTTGCGAGATCTTCTACTATTCATGTGAAATACCCATTTAAAAGACTGACTTGCTAGGATAATATTGCATTTTGTATCGAATGGTCTACTTGGTAATTGTTGTTTTTTATAAACCGCATTGTTGATTTAACAAAACATTTTTCGCACTTGCTTCAAACCCTTTCAATACGATATCTTGTCTTTGCTGAACGGCTAGCGATTAAAACCCAAATCTAAACGAAAAACTCACCACCAGATGACATCAACCGCCGACATTCGAAGTGCAACGTCTCCATTTATCACCTGTGGCATGTATGCCTTTACAGATGATTTAAGAGTCGCGTGGCAGGCATTTTTTGACCTCTTTAGCGATGTAATCGACGACACTCTAGATTCAACGATTCGCTTCGATACAGACTCAAGAACGTTGAGTGATGACCACCTATTTATAGGCCACACCTGCGGCTACCCTCTAATGAAAAGTCTACAAGATAAACTACGTCCGTTCTGCGTTCCTGTATTTGATGCTCCAGGGTGTCACGGCATATACAATGCCAGCCTATTTATTACTTCAGTGAATAGCGATATCCAATCACTTCGCGACGGTTATCAAAGAGTGGCCGCCTTCAATGGGCAAGACTCTAATAGTGGAATGAATGTTTTTCGTCATGCTGTGGCTCCACTGGCTCAAGAAAAAGGCAAGGGACAAGCTTTTTTCTCTGGCTTGATTGAATCCGGTTCGCATAGGCAAAGCTTGGTCGAGGTAGGTGAAGGCAGAGCCGAGGTGGCTGCTATTGATTGCGTTAGCTTCGCACTAATTGCAGATGCTTGGCCGGCGCTTGCCGCCCAGGTAAGGGCTATTGGCAATAGCGAGAAGACCTGCGGATTACCATTTGTTATGCCTGACTCAAGATTAAAAATGATCGACCCAAGGCGGCTAACGATTCAGCTCAATGAGGCATTAAACCTGCTGCCTGATCAACACAGACAATGCCTGCGCCTTGTCGAGTTTGTTGATGTTGAATTAAGTCAGTATCAATCCATTTTAGATTTGGAACAGCAAGCGATCGAAATGTCTTTTGCCAATTTAATTTGAACTCGTTTTTTCATACAGGCGTTATCTAAACTGGCCTGAATTATGTCTCCGTACAAAGAGGCTTTACTTTTCCTAAAATCCACTTTGATGCGTCGCATTTAAAACTGTTATATGACGAAAACACGAATAGTATGCGCTCCTTTTAAATCATCGGCATAGCCGGTTTCAACTGAGTTTGTTTCATGTGGAAGGATCTGTCAGCATCGTGGGCAATTTTGCTCGGTATTGGATGCATAATGATTGCAAATGGGCTTCAAGGAACCCTTCTTGGAGTGCGGGCAGGCGTCGAGGGGTTCTCTACTTTCACCACTGGCATCATGATGTCAGGTTACTTTGTTGGTATTTTTATTGGCTCATTCTTAGCCCCTTATTTAGTCAGGCGAGTTGGGCACATTCGAGTTTTTTCTGCACTCGCTTCGCTTGCTTCCATTTCAATTTTATTGCACGGCGTTTACATTTCACCACTGGGCTGGACCTTAATGAGGATCCTCACTGGTATCTGTTTTGCGGGTATTTTTGTCGTTACTGAAAGCTGGCTGAATGATCGTGCTAGTAATGAAACACGCGGAAAGGTACTTTCAGTTTATATGGTATTGACGACACTCGGGATGGGTTCAGGTCAGTTTTTACTGAACTTGGCTGAACCCAGTTCAATTGATTTATTTATTCTGACATCAGTGATTATTTCATTTGGCCTAATCCCTATGTTGCTTACAGCAAAACCGGCGCCTGCCTTCGGTGGGTCTGGAACCATGTCTGTTGCTGAACTGTATAGGGCATCTCCCCTTGCGGTCATTGGTAATGGTTTAACGGGTATGGCACATGGCACAATATTCGGTGTGGGTGCTATTTACGCCAGTCATGTATTGTTGGATGTTAAGTCGATTTCTATTTTTATGGCGTGTTTTCTGGTCGGTGGGTTAATCACGCAATGGCCTATTGGTTATATTTCTGATCGAGTCAGTCGCCGCTTGGTAATGGCCGTTATTTCGATTGTTGCTATTGTCGGCTGTATGGCAGCGATTGGATTACCAAAGGGTAGCTCTGCTTTTTTTGTAAGCGTTGCTTTAGTCGGTGGAGCGGCCATGCCGATGTATTCAATCTGTATTGCTTACGCGAACGATCGACTTGAACCACACCAAATCGTTGCGGCAAGTGGCAGTTTGGTAATGGTGTCGGGCATTGGTTTGAGTACTGGACCCATTATTATTTCTTTCTTTATGGACCTCTACGATGTGACGCTTTTCTTTTGGGGAATTGCTGCAATATTTAGTTTAATCTTACTTTTCACATTAATTCGAATCCAATCTCGTGCGGGGCTGGATGTCAAAGATCAGTCTCAACTCATTGCTTCTGGCTCAATTGGTACGCCCATTGCTGAATATAATGCACCCGATGCGGTGGATTACGCTGAGGCTGCTGCCAATGATGAACTAGAACAACTTGATGAAGCTGAAGAATCAAAAGCTAATATAAGCAAGGAGCTATAAGAAACTTAACGCTAAGACGAGAGCAAGCACGAGTCTTGCCCTCACAGTGCTAGTCTAAAGCGCTGTCGATCCAGACTCACTCGTTCTTATGCGAACGGCATTTTCTAGATTAGTCACAAATATTTTGCCATCACCAATCTTTCCTGTTCTGGCAGATTCCACAATGGTATCAATTACCAGGTCAACCTGCTCATCATCGACTGCAATATCTAGTTTCATTTTCGGGATATAATCTACGACATATTCGGCCCCTCGATAAAGTTCGGTATGGCCTTTCTGACGACCAAAACCTTTCACCTCGTAAACTGTTAGGCCGTTAATGCCTATGTCTGACAGAGCTGTCCGAACATCGTCGAGTTTGAATGGCTTTATGATTGCGCTGACTATTTTCACGTCGCCTCCTGATATGCTTTAGTGGTTGAGTGGTTTGTTGGCATTATTATTTAGTAAAGACAGCCATCGATTCTACGTGGGCTGTTTGTGGAAACATGTCCATAATACCTAAGTGCTCAAGCTTGTAACCATGACTACAAATAATTTTGCTATCACGCACCAAGCTGGACGGCTGACAGGATATATAGACTATTTTTTGGGCTTTGAAACGGTTGATAATTTCGGCTATTTCCATCGCGCCAGATCGAGGTGGATCGATCAGTATTTTGTCGAATTTTGCACGCATCCAGCTGGCATCAGGTTCTGGTTTAGTTAGATCGGTCGCAAAATATTCAGTATTTCTAATATCGTTATCGATCGCACTTTGTTTGGCACGACCGACCATTGGCTCATCACCTTCAATACCGGTAACCTGCGCACAGCGACGGGCCATCGGTAGGGTGAAGTTGCCCAGCCCACAAAATAAGTCGAGCACATGGTCTGTCGATTTTAAGTCAAGATGATGCAGAGCCTGCGCAACCATTTGTTGATTGATCTCGGTATTGACTTGAATAAAATCAACCGGACTAAAGCCAATCTTGATGTTCTCATCCTTCAGCGGCGCAAACCTTAAAACCTGGTGTTCAGGGTACAAATTAACAACGCTATCGGGGCCTGCAGATTGCAGTTGGAGCCAAAAGCCGGTGTTTTTAGCAAACAGCGTTAGGGCTTCATAGTCATGTTCTGTCAAATTCTCTAAATGACGAAATACCAATACAATATGGTCACTATCGGCAGCGACTTCAATTTGAGGGATAGTTTCTTTTGCATCTAAGCCGTCTATTAGGGCGCACAACTCTTGTAGATGCTCACCCACTTCAGGTATTAATACCTCACACTGTGCCATATCTGCTAGGAAGGGTGCGCTTCTCTCTCGAAATCCAACTAATAAGCGCTCTTTTTTACGTACAAACTTAACGCCAAGGCGCGCTTTTTTTCGATAGCCCCAGGGGTGAGAGCGTAAAGCTGGCATTACGCTTCCAATGGTGATTCCGGCATGCTGCATGGTATCTATCAACGATTGCTGCTTGAATGCTACTTGGTCGTCACTGCTCATGTGTTGCAGACTGCACCCACCACAGACTTTGAAGGCGGCACATTTTGGCTCAATACGAGATTCGACAGCCTGAATGACTTCTAGCGTTATTGCTTCGTCATACTTTTTATTCGATTTTCGAACCTGAATTTTGACTTCTTCACCGATTAAAGCACCAAACACAAAAACGGTTTTGCCATTGATATGCGCTATGCCACGTCCTTCATGTGACATGCCCTCAATCACGACAGTGGTAGGCTCGGGTAATCGGTTGCGGCGTTTACGATTTGCCATTATTTAATCCCCTACTGGTCAAGCCAGGCTTTTTCGAATGCAATTAAGTGAGATTGATCAGACGCAATAAGGTGATCACGCACCATTTGACATTCTGCTTCGTATTGAACTTGATCGATCATGCTACGATTACGCTGTAAATTAAGGTACACAAGGTAAATATTCAGTACCTCTGTTTCGCAAGTGTCACGGATGTCTTTGATTCCATTAGCTTGATAGTTGTCCCATATTTGGTCATTGGTATTGATGCCTGTGTCGCCAGGAAAACCACAGAGCGTAGCAATTTCGTTCAATGGTGGACTCACACTGGCTTGAAACACAGAGAGAAGATTCATTAAATCAGTGTGTCGGTCATTATATTGATTGGGGTAATTATGATTTTGAAAACTGTTATCGCTCTGCTCTGAATTCCAGTAATGATCTGCATTTACGGGATATAACAATGAGCGATAGTGAATTATTGGCAAATCAAACTCGACTCCGCCCCAGGTCACTAGCTTAGGCGTATAACGGGCTAATCCGCTATAAAAACGCTGTAATAAATCCTGCTCACTGGATTCTACTGAACCCAATGACCACACTTTAAATTGATCGTCTGTCCGTAGCACCGCAGAAACTGCAACCACTTTTTGCAAGTGATGGCGTAATAATTCGGTGTTAGTCTCCTGTCGTCGTTTGTGAAAAACAGCTTGTGCCACATCGTCATCTGACAATCCATGCAAGTCATATAACTTGCGACAACCGTCAATATCAGGAATAGTTTTTAGTTTAAATGTTAATACGTTCATAGCTAACTTATTATTGGGTTGTTATTAATGGCTTATTATCAATGGGCGTTTGATGGCCCATTCTAATGAATTATTCAAATAAACTAGATGAAACATAACGATCACCACGGTCACAAATAATGGTGACAATATGAGCATTAGAGACTTGATCAGCTTCAAGCTGCTGTAAAACTTGCAGAGCAACAGCAACACCACCGCCTGACGACACGCCACAAAAAATGCCTTCTTGCGACGCTAATCGACGCGTAGTTTGTTCTGCCTGACTCTGTGATATATCCATGATGTAATCAACATTAGTCGCATCATAAATTTTTGGAACATATTCTTTAGGCCATCGCCGAATACCGACAATCACTGAACCATCCTCCGGTTGAACACCAATGATTTGAATTGATGGATCAACCTCTTTGAAGTAACGCGAACAGCCTACAATGGTTCCGGTTGTTCCCATTGAACAGACAAAATGAGTAATAGTTTGATTAGTTTGCTGCCAGATTTCTGGTGCGGTTGTCTCATAATGAGCAAGTGGATTATCAAGATTAGCAAACTGATCAAGTAATTTAGCTTTGCCCTGTGCTTGCATCTCCATCGCCAAATCCCTTGCCCCAACCATGCCCTGCTCTTTGGTGACGAGTATAATTTCTGCCCCATAAGCGCTCATTGTAATATGTCGCTCTCGAGTCATATTGTCGGGCGTGATCAGAATCATATGATAGCCCTTGGTCGCAGCTACCATGGCTAACGCAATACCGGTATTACCACTGGTTGCCTCGACCAAAGTATCACCAGGTGAAATTTCCCCACGAAGCTCTGCCCGCTTTATCATGCTGAAGGCAGCCCTATCTTTAATAGATCCAGCTGGGTTATTCCCTTCCAGCTTAACCGATATACGGTTGCCGCTTAGGCCACCCATTCGCTGCAATGAAACAAGTGGTGTATTCCCTATAGTGTCTTCTAAAAACTTCATGATTAAAGATGCTCTGCCTGAACAATAGGATACTTATACTTCGGGTAATGTTGTGATTATTTTACTTGAATGACGAATCGCTTACTACGCGATTTTGTTAGTAATATTATTTGAATTTTAGGACGAGCGTTAAATTGTCAGTATAAAAAATCATGAATACGATTCAAGTAGCCTCTATGAACACATTAGTAGGTTAAAGATTGTAGTTTTTTGAGGAAATGGCTAGTCCATCACTCAAAAGTCTTAATTTAAGCTATGATGACTTGCCTTATAGACTAATTTAAATATGTGAAGGTTACGTTTGTCAGAATTTGCTCCAAGGTAAAAACCAACACTAGGTCTAAAACATTGCCACAAGCATAATTAACTTCATTATAGCCAAAGGTGTTTTTACTTCAGTCAAATCCTAGCAGACAGCTTATCATTAAATTTACACCCTATCTTACAACCATATTAAATAGCAGGGTGGCTCAGACTGTCTGCGTCAGTCTTCGTAATAAAATAAAGTTATTCAATCGGATAAATGAGTTAGTACTGTGAAAAAAATAGGCGTTAAATATCAAATACTGCTCATTGCACTAATTCCAGCATTATTAGTTAACATTATTTTCACATACACTTACTTCACTAATAATGTCGATCAAGCAAACAACTTACTTCAAAGTAAAGGCAGAATTATTGCCCAGCAACTGGCTAGTGCTTCTGAGCTTTACATGCAAACCGAGCATTATGAGAAAATACAACACTTGCTCAACAAGACGATAGATACGAATGCCATTATTTTTGCATCCGCATACAACGAAAATGGTAAGGTCATTGCGACGTCAGCTTCCAAGGAATATGACTCAAAAAATACAAATAGCTACTTTTACTATCGCTTACCCATTATTTCAAAAGCCCTTCAAGCCCCCAACTTACTCAATTTAGATCCGAGTTATGTTGATAGGGATAGGGTCATTGGTTGGATTCACCTAAATATTTCTCATCGTCAATTTGATAAAATAAAAACCGGAGTATGGCATACCTCGATTTCACTTTTTATCGCTATTTTATTTGTTTTACTAATGTTGAGTTTCGTCATAGGTGGGAGTATTACCCGGCCCATATTTAAATTATTGGAACACATAAAAAAAGTAGAAACGGGACAACTAGGCGAAGTTATTAATTCATTTGAAAAGAGTGAGATTGGTGAGCTTCAAAAAGGTTTTAATAAAATGACGGAGTCACTACTTGCCAACCGAAATGAATTGAACGAAAAAATACAATTCGCCACAAAACAGTTAAGTAAAGCGATAGGTGATTTAGAGATTAAGAATAGCGAACTTAAATTAGCAAAGGATGAAGCTCAAAATGCTAACAAAATAAAATCTGCTTTTTTAACCAATATGAGTCATGAAATAAGGACGCCAATTAATGGTATAAAAGGTTTTATTAACTTGATATCGCAATCTGATTTAAATCCGACCCAAAAGCGTTATGCAGATATCATTTTGAAGTCGACCAATGATCTGACTGATATCATTAGCGAGATCTTAGACTTTTCAAAAATGGAGTCAGGAAAACTTCAGATAGTCGACGACAACTTTGACCTCTATGAAGCTATTCAGCAAACTCGAGATATTCTTTTTATCAACGTATTGTCAAAAAATATCGATCTTGTTTTGATTATCTATAGCGACACGCCTCAATTCGTTTATGGTGATAAACTAAGGCTAAAGCAGGTACTGCTTAATCTGGTAGGCAATGCAATCAAGTTCACTGATGAAGGTGAGGTAGTCATCAGGGTGAGTGTGGAACAACAGACTGAATCTGACGTCAATATTTTAATCACCATTGAAGATACCGGTATTGGGATTTCTGACGATGACCAGAAGAATTTATTTGAAGCCTTTAGTCAAGTTGAAACGGCGTCGAACCGACGGTTTAAAGGGACTGGATTAGGGCTTGTCATTAGCAGAAACTTAGTTAGGTTAATGTCAGGTGAAATATCAATGCAAAGCAGAATAGCCGTTGGTAGCAAATTTTCAGTCCAACTGCCATTTTTATTAACAACACCGTCAAAAGTCATCGCAGAAATACCTTTAGGTAATAAAATAGCCCTCATTTTATCTAGTAGGAAAACTTGCCTTCAAGAAATTACATCATTGTTTGATAGAGCAGAGATTGCTACCGAGTCTATGGTTTTGTCTGGATCTGATAGTGCAGAATCGATCAATTCAAAAATTCAAAAATACTTAGCCCACATTGATTTTTTAGTGATTGACTTACGTCATTTCAATCTCGATTTGAATCAAATGCTAGAAAATATTTCTATAGATCAGACTCGCATCATTATCATGCATTACGATCAAACCATGGTTAAAACCCAATGGGGTTTAAACTTAAATTTCATTTCTACCACCACTAACAGTGAAAACTTACAAAAGACGCTTAATTCACCACAAAATAACCTTCCGACTGCCATTTCCCCAATACCGCCCTTACCCGCCATTTCAAAAAAGGTCTTACTCGTTGATGATAATAAAGTTAACCTCAAATTGGCTAGTGAACTGATCAGTCTTTGGGGCCATCAGGTTTATGAAGCGGAGAGTGCGCTTAAGGCAATGGCAATTTACAAAAAAGAAAGCTTTGATCTCATTGTCTTAGATATACAAATGCCCGAAATAGATGGGATCGAATTACTTGAAATGATGCGCATTGAAAATGAACAAGACCAAACACCAACCGTGGCGTTGACTGCCAATATTCTTGATAATGAAGAACAAAGATTATTGAAACAAGGCTTCAATTATTATCTCAGCAAGCCTATTGATGAAGAAAAGTTTCGCCGTATCTTGGATAGTTCAGGTCACATTAATACAGGTATTAAGGAACAAGAGGAAGTAAATATCACTGGTCAAGCGATTGCTGCCCAGAGTCCTTCATTTGATTTTAAGCAATCGTTAAAGCTATCTCAAAATAACAAGACTATCTTAAGTAAGATTCTTGAGATATTAGTGAGGGATATACCGAATTTACAGCTACAGTTAAAAGCCGCCGCATCTCAAAATGATAAAGAAAGACTATCTGCCATACTTCATAAACTTCATGGTACGACCTGCTATATAAGCCTGCCTAAATTAAAAAAACTTGTTATGTCATTACAACAACTGATGACAACGTTTTCGAATAGCAAATTGCAAGATACCATATTAAAAATTCATGACGAGTTATACAATATTCAGAACGAAACCCAGCAATTACTGAACGAAATGGAGAAAGAAGAAGGCGTTTGACTATTTATTAATAGGTATTAGATCTATTTATTTATCAATTTGGAGCAGTACATTTCAAATGATTTTGAATTTGCTGATAAAAGGCTCGCGACTTCAACTTTTTCCCATTTAAATTAAAGTCAATAATACAACGCATCACAACTTTGGATATGTGCATAACCATTGGATTTTCATATTTCTTTTCATTCCAAGCAATAATACTTGCACCGTCCATGCTGTTTTTAGCTGACTCGCCGCACATAACAAAGCCATCACTCGCCACAAATTGATAAAATTCAGTGGAAACAATTGGCATTCTAGTTGTGGCCTCAACTTGGGTGTCCGGTAAGTAACCGAGAATATTCATCAATTCCTTCTCAAACTCTCTTAAATCAGATTCCTTTTGATCAATACTTTGTAGTAACAAACCGTATAACTGAAACAATTCTAGATTGGGTTCGTGAGCTGGAAGGAAAACACTAATCAACTCATTAATATAGAGTAAAGACAAGTACTGTTGCTCTACAACGGGCAAGCTAACACCATCGATACCAACCAGTGTTTTCAGCTCATGACGCCCAGTCCAACTAACCGATAAGCGTGTGAAGGGCTGATAGTAAGCTTTGTAGCGACTATTTTTACCGCCTTTTGCTAACACACTAACTCGGCCGAAATCACAGGTCAGCAAGTCAAGTATCAGGCTTGTGTTTTGCCAGTCACGTCTATGTAACAAGTAGGCTGGTTGGTCAAAAACTCTCGTTAGCATCAGTATAGCCAAATGCAGCTAATGAGCGTTCGTCATCAGCCCAATCTTCACGGATTTTCACCCATAGCTGTAAATAAACTTTAGCATCTATTAAATGTTGAATGTCTGTTCGTGCCTGTATGCCTATCTTCTTTAGTAGGCTACCATTTTTACCGATTACGATCGGTTTTTGTGACCTTCGTTCAACCCAAATAGTTGACGATATTCGAGTAATGTCTGGCTCTACTTTATAGTGGTCTATGCTGACAGTGATCGAATAAGGTAACTCTTGAGTTAAGAGCCGAAACAACTTCTCTCGAATAATTTCAGAAGCAATAAAGCGCATTGATTTATCGGTTAATTGGTCATCTGGAAACTGAGGTACGCCCTCTGGCAGATAACTCAGCACGAGTTCCTCAAGCCTATCTAGATTTTCCTTTTCTAGTGCCGATATTGGGATAATTTCGGTATCAGGCATCAGCATCGATATTTTTTGCATGACTGGTAAACAAGCCTGTTTACTCAGTAAATCAATTTTATTTAAGACAATAATAACGTTTTTATATTGGCTCACACGCTGCAAAATTTTTTCATCATCACCATTGAATTTTTTGATATCTAGCAATACGCAAATAAGATCCGAATCAGGCAGCATACTGGTAGCCGCCCTGTTCATATAACGATGAATAGCTTTATGGTTGGCATCATGCATACCGGGTGTATCGATAAAGATGCACTGATAATCTTCAGTTGTCTTGATGCCCAGAATTTGGTGGCGAGTTGTCTGGGGACGGGGTGCCGTAATACTTAGATTTTCGCCAATTAAAGCATTCATCAACGTCGATTTACCCGTGTTAGGCTTTCCAACTAATGCAACGTAACCTGTCTTGAAAGAGTCTTTCATTTTTATTTGTTTAATATTTTAAGGGCTTTAAGGGCTTTAATTGCAGCATCTTGCTCGGCTTTTTTACGACTTGATCCAATGCCACTGGTTTCAATATTCAAGGAATGAATACGACATGTAAGGGTAAATGTTTGATCGTGTGATTTGCCAATGGTTTTCATTACAACATACTCGGGGATATCAATTTTTTCACTTTGTAAGTATTCCTGAAGCCGTGTCTTAGGATCTTTTAGACTACTTTGACTCGGTAGGTTTTGTAAATACACTCGGTATAAGTACAAAATACTGGTCTGAACCTGAGTAAAATCGCTATCTAAATAAATAGCACCTAAAATTGCTTCCAGTGTATCGGACAATATTGATGCTCGGCGAAACCCGCCACTTTTGAGTTCACCACCACCCAAAAATATATAGTCACCTAGATTAATGTCACGTGCTATCCGAGCGAGAGCGGCCTCATTCACAAGCGATGCCCGAATACGACTTAGATCACCCTCACTTGCGCCTGGCTGTTGATCATAAATATTATCGGATATGACCAAGCTCAGTACGCTATCACCTAAAAATTCAAGCCTTTCATTATTGGCACCACGACAAAAACTACGGTGAGTGAGTGCTTGCTTAAGCAATTCTTCTTGTTTAAATCTATAGTCTAATGTCAACTGAAGACGATTCAAGCTCAACGGTCAATTACTACCGATTCATTAAATTCTGCCCCAATAAATAGGTTGCCAAAATATGAATCTCTAGTTTCGTAGGAAATGTCGATGGTTGTCTTACCATTTTTTCTAGACATGTTCACATCCTCGCGTTTCACTGTTTCGACTCCTTGAACATAAAGTCCTTTGCTGAGTGACTCCCAAATATCACGTTTTGATTCGGGATCAATATCACTATTTTGACGCAGCGATTCCAACACGGCCTTCACTTTATAATTTTCATAGTACATCGGAACAACTTTTAGGAGAGAGATAATCAGTAACGCAAAAAGTCCAATCCCAATTATAAAACCAAAACTGGACAAGCCTTTTTGTTGTTTTTTAAATCTAAATAAACTTTTCATTTGGCTACTCCTGTTAATACTGCTTAAAAAACTTTAAAACGAAATTCCACTTAAATTATGGAGAAATTCTTGTTCCAATTCGAGAAACATCTAACCCGCTTCCGTTAGTTCGCCAATCCCAATGCATCCAAATCATAACTGCCTTACCTACTAAGTTTTGCTCTGGCACAAAGCCCCAAACACGGCTATCGCTGCTGTGATCTCGATTATCGCCCATAACAAAGTAATGTCCTGCCGGAACTTCTAATTCACCATCAGCGCTATAGCTAACCTGTAAATTGTTCATTATCGTATATTTAATGTCACTCTGTTGTTCAACTAAAACCTTACAATTGGCGTCCACCTTATCACAGCCATTGTCTCCAATCATGTTATTGAGTTCGCCAAGGCCTTGATACTCATGATCAAACTTGGTTTGCAAGGGTACTCCATTGATAGTTAAACGACGGTTGTAGTAACCTATATGGTCACCGGGCAGACCAATAACTCGTTTAATATAGTCCAAAGATTCATCGCGTGGATAACGAAAAACTGCAACATCGCCACGCTTGGGGCTATCGCCGTCATTCAGTCGAGTGTGTATAACGGGTAAACGTAACCCATAACTAAACTTATTCACTAGAATAAAATCTCCAACTAAAAGCGTTGGCATCATTGAACCTGATGGAATGCGAAACGGTTCAAACAGAAAACCACGTAGAATCAAAACAACCAACAAAACGGGAAAAAACGACTTTGAGTATTCAAGCAGAAGCGGCTCAGAAAAGGCTTTACCTTCAGAATCTTTTTGTCTTCTTGGTAAGAGAAACAAACTGTCGATTAGCCATATAAATCCAGTCACTAAGGATGCAAGTAACAGGAAAAATTCAAAATCAGTGTGAAACATAAGTACTTTCTCTCTTTTAATTCCAGATATATCTACTAACCATCAACTCTTAATACGGCCAAGAATGCTTCTTGTGGAATCTCAACATTGCCCACCTGCTTCATGCGCTTTTTGCCCGCTTTTTGTTTTTCTAATAGTTTTCGTTTGCGCGACACATCGCCACCATAACACTTAGCCGTGACATTTTTGCGTAAAGCTTTAACGTTGGTTCGAGCCACAATATTTGAACCAATAGCAGACTGGATAGCAACGTCAAACATTTGCCTCGGGATAAGCTCTTTCATTTTTGCGGCCAGCTCTCGTCCTCTGTAATCTGCGTTGCTGCGATGTACAATTAATGACAAAGCATCAACTTTTTCTGCATTGATTAGAACATCCAATTTGACTAGATTAGCTTCATCAAATCGTAATAATTCATAGTCAAATGATGCGTAGCCTCGACTGACTGACTTTAATCGGTCAAAGAAATCAAGCACAACTTCACTTAAGGGAATCTCAAAAGTTAACGCCACCTGACTTCCCATATAGCGAATATCTTTCTGCACGCCTCGTTTTTCAATACACAAGGTAATGACAGCACCGATATAGGCCTCAGGTAATAAAATATTGGCCTGAATAATAGGCTCTTTTATATGGTCAATTTGGTTAATGGGTGGCAAGTCGGCAGGGTTGTGTATTTCAATCAAATCACCCGCAGTCGTCATAATTTGATAATTGACGGTGGGTGCAGTGGTGATTAAATCAAGGTCATATTCCCGCTCTAGGCGTTCCTGCACGATTTCCATGTGTAACATACCCAGAAAGCCACAGCGGAAACCAAAACCCAGCGCTTGCGACGTTTCGGGTTCGAAATGCAAAGCAGCATCGTTCAGTTTTAATTTTTTGAGGGCTTCTCGACAATCTTCATAGTCATCTGAACTAATCGGAAATAACCCCGCAAATACTCGTGGCTGAACTTCTTTGAAATCGGCCAACGCTTTGTCAGCAGGGTTTTGACTGAGCGTTATCGTATCACCCACCTTGGCTGAGTCGATATCTTTTATGCCCGATATAATGAAGCCAACATCACCCGCCTGTAAGCTGTCAGTATTTGTTCTTTTAGGGGTGAAAATGCCGACTTTTTCGACGAAAAACTCTCGCCCCGTCGACATCATCTGTATTTTATTTTTGGGCTTGATGCAGCCCTCGACTACCCGTACCAGCGTGATCACACCAACGTAACTATCAAACCATGAATCGATAATGAGCGCCTGAGTTTTGTTCGTCTCAGACCCTGATGGGGCTGGAATTAACTGAATCAACTGTTCTAACAACGGCTCAATACCAACGCCTGTTTTAGCGCTAATTTCGATAGCCTCAGAAGCATCTAGACCAATAACTTCTTCAATTTCTTTTTTTACTCGATCAGGATCAGCGGCAGGCAAATCAACTTTATTGAGTACAGGAATTACTTCAAGGTTGAGGTCAAGTGCGGTGTAACAGTTTGCTACCGTTTGGGCTTCGACTCCTTGCGAGGCATCAACAATTAGCAATGCGCCCTCACAGGCGGCTAATGATCTTGATACTTCGTACGAAAAGTCGACATGACCTGGCGTATCAATAAAATTTAAAGTGTAAATTTCGCCATCCTTTGCGGTATATTTTAGTGATACGCATTGCGCCTTAATGGTGATGCCGCGCTCACGCTCCAAATCCATTGAGTCGAGAACCTGGCTTTCCATCTCGCGCTCACTAAGCCCACCACAGATCTGAATGAAACGATCGGCAAGTGTCGACTTACCGTGGTCGATATGCGCAATAATCGAAAAATTACGTATGTTTTTCATCCGCATTGATGAATTATTCCCAAAGAGTTAAGCGAGACTGGCTCAAGATTCCCGAATAAAAATCTGGGCCACTAAAAATGCGCGAAGTTTACGGCAAACTAGTAAAAATCAACAGCTATTAAGATAAAACAACGCTAGATTGAGGACAAATATACTGATTTAGGCTAAGGTATTCAGTTTAAGGGTGTATTCGTTTTCAATCGACTACCTTCAGCAAAGCGGCCTCATCGAAAAAATAATAACAAAGCTCTTGGCTTGCTAAACCTGACTTAGTGAAACATAGAACTGGGACCTTACTGTCATAAAGTTCTATTAAGCCTTGATCACGATCAATGTCGATTTCAAGCCAACTTACTGGCTGTTTCTCCCGATTAAATACCACCAGTGCTTTGCGCATGGCATCACAAAGGTGGCAATTTTCACGATAATAAAATTGGAGGGTAATCAGGAGTCTTCAGGTCTAATTGCTAGAAACACCGGACCTGAGGCACGTTGAACCAACAGCGCTACTGATTTACCTTTTGCTAGGTCCTTCGTAATTGCATCAAAGTCCTTTAATGAACTGACCGCCTTATTATCAATCATAGTAATGACATCGCCATTTTGAATACCTGCATCTTGAGCAGCACCTGACTGGTCAATATCGATAACTTGAACGCCGGCTGGAATTTTAAATTGACTCTTTAACTCTTTTGACAAAGCTTCTACGCTCATCCCTAAAGCGACACTTTCATTAGACTTACCTTCAACTTTAGGAGAATAAGCTGCCTGTGTCGTCATTGTAGGCAGCTCGTCAATCATTACTTTAACTTGCTGCTCTTTTTTATCCCGAATTATGGTCACTTGCGCATTTTCACCAACAGATGATCGCCCAACCAATGGCGGTAAATTACTCGAGCTGTTAACTTTTTTGCCATTAAAGCCAACTATTACATCACCCACCTGTAAACCAGCTTTTGCAGCAGGACTAGAATCTAAAACTTTAGCTACTAGAGCGCCATGAGGATTGCTCATACCAAATGACTCAGCAAGCTCGCCTGTGACTTCTTGAATTAAAACGCCTAACCAGCCACGTGAAACTTGCCCCGTCTCTTTAATCTGGTTGGCTACGTTGAGTGCTAACTCAATTGGAATAGCAAAAGACAAACCCATGAAACCCCCTGTACGGCTATAGATCTGAGAGTTGATACCAATGACCTCACCATCCATATTAAACAAAGGGCCACCGGAGTTGCCTGGATTAATCGCAACATCGGTCTGGATAAACGGGACATAGTTATCGTTAGGTAAGCTGCGACCTTTAGCGCTAACAATACCAGCTGTTACACTGTGGTCGAATCCAAAGGGTGATCCAATTGCAAGTACCCATTCACCCACTTTCAAATCATCTGAATCGCCGAATTTTAAAACTTGAAGGTTAGTTGCTTCTACTTTCAGTACAGCCACATCCGATGCTTCATCAGAGCCTATTATTTTCGCAATATATTCATCTCGGTTAGCAAGTCGGACAATTACTTCGTCCGCACCAGCAACAACATGATGATTGGTGAGAATAAAACCATCATCAGAAATAATAAATCCAGAGCCCAAGGACTGTGCGTCACGTCTCGGTACAGCGCCTTCTCCCTGATTTAAAAATTTGTCGAATAACTCACCCAAAGGAGACCCTTCTGGAAAGCTAGGCATCGGTACTGACTGCTTTTGACTTGTCTTTGGCGCCTTCGTTGTGGTGCTAATATTAACCACTGAATTTTTTGAATTTTCGACAATTGTGGTAAATTCTGGTAACCCTGCTTGAGCAGAGAATGAAAGTCCTAAAAACATAACCACAGCTAAACAAAAGCGGCTATTACTATTTAATTTCATTATTTAAACTCCCATAATCTTGCTTATTAAACATGTTTTAACTGCCTACAGTTAACCATGCGTTATTTAAAATGAACGTCAAACCAGATGAGACTGAATTTTAATTTTTGAGTTCACTATTAACCGATAATATTTTTGGGTCGAGTTGACTAGAAAACTGAGTTTTAGCAATGAAGGCTCCGATAAAAAGTCCCAAAACCAACCCAACCAATGCAAAAATAAAGGCTAATAGGTCTGAGCTTAAATCAGCATTAGAGTCAATAGACTCGGCCACCATTAAACCTAAAAACAAACCCAGCAACGGCATGCCATAAATGAGCAACCCTGCCCGTAAAAAAGCCTTGTCTGGCAGTCCTATCTCGACCTGATCTCCTGGCTGTAAATCTTGATCCACTCTAATTTTAACTGGCTTGCTGCGCTTTCCAAGCAATCGCCCTATCGCACCAGTTCCACAGCCCTGACTCATCTCACAGTGGCTGCATGCACTCTGGCGTTGCATCTGCACTTCGACAAGATCACCAGAGCGACTAATCACGGTGGCTTTTTCTTTAATCATTTAAAGATGTCATCTAAGGTCATAAAAAATCTGGTGTGAGCTATGAGTCAGGTTCTTTATAAAAAACTGACTCAGCCACTTTTTGAACGGTCACTGCGGGGACTTCACCAATGGCTATTATTGAATATCCATCGACAATACGAATAAAAGCATTAACAGCTCCCATAGAGGTATTACCCGAGTGCTTTTGTATGGGCTCTTTTTCCACAAACACAGACAGTGAAGCTAACCCATCGGTGAATATCATCTGATGCACATATAGACCGGTTCCAGATACTTCTCGTTTCAACACTGATTCTAGTCGGAAACCCTTTGGCATATCTTTTAAGTGCCAAGCCACATCGGACAAAAGTTCTTCAGATGGCTCACCCTGATGATAACGAACCATTGTAAAACTCTCGTCGAGCTCGGGAATGGTATCAAGGGTTAATTCGTGGCTGTCTAACAGTACTTCTAGGCTGGTAAACATGACTTGTTCAACCACGTCACCAAGCTCGTTAATTAAATTTGACTTAACTAATAATCCACTCTCTTTAGCTATCCAAAACTTGATACCATAACGAAGTCGATCTTTGGGAGAGATGTAAACCATAACGGTTTCATGGTCGGCCACTCTGTCATTACCCGTAAGTAATACATCATATAACAGGCTTATACTGGCAATATCGTCAGGGATAAATAAGGGCGAAAAACGGTTTCTTTTCGAATAATCAATCACTACAGTTCGACTTGATGGCCATATGCAAGTGAGGTTTTTATTGTCACGTATGACTTCACGTGCTTCGCCATTTAATGATAGTAACCGCTCCTTTTCACCCTGTTCATTTTTGATGTGGAGAATCGACATGCTTTCGAGTTGTTTCTCATGCATGTATACAAAATTTCCTTGATAGCTTAGATTTCGCATTGATTCAGACATTTTCTGAACCCAATCCATTCCGGTCATGGCAGACGCAGGTGCCGTGAAACACACCAATAAAAACATCAAGGATTTGTATTTAATTTTCAATTTTTTGAGCCTGTAAATAGGCAAGTAGTTAATATACATCTAAAATAGGTTAAATTACTTTTCAGAACCATATCCAGCAACCCGTGCCTGAGGAATAAGCCCCTGCATCGATTTTGAATATTCTGTATGGTTGATCAAATAGGCATTTAACTTTCTCTCTAAGCCGGGTGCATCGCTAATCACTTTCCAGTGCATGCCATTGTTATTGCGATTAACATTGCCAAGTGAGGTTGATGCCGGAACAGCGGATTGAATCGTTTGATTAACAAGTAAATCTATTTTCTGCTGTTCGACACTAGCAATCGATGCATCCGACGTAGAAGAATCCGAAGTGTTCGACACCGATTGCCAAAGTGTAATCGAGACAATCGCAACAGAGGCAGCAACTGCCATCCCAGCCAACGGCTTTAGAAGCTCCCAGCGCCAGATTGACTTAGCTTTCTTTTGAACCAGAAATGACTTGTTCTCAACATCGATTTCGCGAATAGCGGCCATCACATTTCGGCTGAAACCCGTGTCGATTTTCTCAGGCAGCTCGTGTCGCATTGCCTGACCAATCATCTGGTAGCGTGAAAAACAATATTGCTGATTGACGTCATCAAGCAAATCATCAAGTGTCTTTTGTTCAACATTATCAGATGAAAACTCATCCAGTAAATGTGACAGCTTTTCTTTCTCGTCATTCATAAAAGTTCTCTTTACAAATAGTTTTATTTTCAGTTAAGCCCTTAGTCACTCTAATAGCGGTCTAAGTTCCTTATCAATTGCATCTCGTGCCCGAAATATTCTAGATCTAACTGTGCCGATTGGACAATCCATTACATCTGCGATTTCTTCATAACTCAAACCTTCGATTTCTCTTAAGGTAATTGCTGACTTTAAATCTTCAGGTAATGCTTCGATGGCTTTAAAAATGGTTTGTTTAAGCTCTTCCGTTAGCATCAAGTTTTCTGGTGTGGTGTACTCTTTTAGACCCGACTCGCCTTCAAAGTGCTCAGCATCTTCTACCTCGACAGAATAGGCAGGTGATTTTCGCGATCTTGATGCTAGATAGTTTTTTGCCGTATTGGCGGCGATACGATAAAGCCAAGTGTAAAACTGACTCTCGCCTCGAAAATTACCAATGGCACGATAGGCCTTCACAAACGTATCTTGTGCAATGTCCTGACATTCAGAATGATCATTCACAAATCTACCAACCAAATTGATGACTTTATGCTGATATTTTTGCACAAGAAGGTCAAAGGCTTTCGAATCACCTTCTTGCGTACGCTTGACTAGTTCTGCATCGAGCAGGTTTGTCCCCATTGATAACCCTTTTATTTATTGACTAATATTATTGGCAATTATTATTAGTCAATAATATTAGCAGAAAATTTTGACTAACCAATTCTTGGCTGGAATGTATATTAAACATATAGTTAAGCATTATAGTGTTTTTTTACTAGTTCGTGACAGAATCTTTTGGTCGATTCTGCTCATTAGAGACTGTCGCATCATCAGATAGTTCGACAGTAGTAAATGGATTGGCACAGAGCGCATCAACAATTCAAAAAAATGACTATTTGTCTTTGTGTTACTGCTTATTTCACGATGATCTTGCTTTTAAATTTTATGGTCTTATGTACACTGATATTAAGACAAATTTAAATCGTTGTGTATGAGGGGTTTACTGTTTAACCATATACCATCTCAGTACAGCCAGAACAACAGGTGATGTAATGAGTAAGCAATTCAAGTTCGATGTTGTCATAGTTGGGTCAGGCGCTGCCGGACTTTCCGCAGCATTACAATTACCGAAGACAACATCAATTGCCGTGTTAGCTAAGAACAGTCTGGAACACTACTCCAGTTATTGGGCTCAGGGCGGCATATCCGCAGTGCTAGATGCTGATGATAGCGTAGCAGAACATACTTCAGACACTCTGATCGCAGGTGCCGGACTATGTGATGAAGCCGCTGTTGCCTTTACAACAGCCGCGGGCGAGCAATGTATACAATGGCTGAGTGACTTAGGGTTACCATTTACACGAGATAATCAAGAAGTTAGCTCGTGTAAATATCACTTGACACAAGAAGGTGGTCATAGCAAACGACGTGTTGTTCATGCATCAGATACAACAGGCAAAGCGCTCCAACAAACCCTTCAAGCCCATGTATTAGAACAACCCAACATCAAAATATTCAACCATCATATCGCTATCGATTTAATTTGTGATGATAACCAGTGCAACGGATTATACGCGCTTAATCTTGATGATCAGCATGTGAACGTTTTTGCTGCACAAAAAGTCATTCTGGCAACCGGTGGAGCGAACAAAGTTTACTTATATACTAGCAATCCTGATGGCTCGACGGGCGACGGCATTGCAATGGCCTGGCGCGCTGGCTGTCGAGTCGCCAATATGGAGTTCATTCAGTTTCACCCTACCTGCCTTTATCACCCTGAAGCCAAGTCGTTTTTGATTACTGAAGCGATTCGTGGCGAAGGTGGTCTTTTAAGACTCCCAAATGGTGAGCGTTTTATGCATCACTTTGACGATCGTGCAGAGTTGGCACCCAGAGATATTGTTGCACGCGCAATCGACCATGAAATGAAACGCTTAGGCATCGACTGTGTTTATCTTGATATCAGCCACAAGAACCGTGCTTTTATTAAGTCTCACTTTCCAACCATCTACCAACGCTGCAAAGAATTTGATATTGACATAACCAAAGATCTCATTCCTATAGTGCCGGCTGCGCATTATACTTGTGGTGGCATCATGATCGATCAAAATGGTCAAACCGATGTCAAAAATCTTTATGCTGCTGGTGAAGCATCATACACAGGGCTGCATGGCGCAAACCGTCTTGCTAGTAATTCACTGCTTGAGTGTTTGGTATACGCTCGTTCAACCGCTGCGCACATTAGTAAAAACTTGTTGGCTAATCCTAAACAACCTCATTTACCCCATTGGGATGAATCTCAGGTGACCGATTCAGATGAAGACATTGTAGTTGCTCATAACTGGGATGAACTGCGTCGGTTTATGTGGGATTACGTCGGTATTGTAAGAACCAACAAGCGACTTGAGCGTGCACTCAATCGGACCCGTTTGTTGAAGAGAGAGATCAACGAATATTATGGTAATTACAAGATTTCGGCGGACTTGCTTGAATTGCGTAACTTGGTTGTTGTTGCTGAATTGATTATACTTTCTGCCTTATCAAGAAAGGAAAGCAGAGGGTTGCATTTCACTCTCGATTATCTTGATAAAAATGATGATTTGTTAGCACCAACCATACTGGTACCAAAGATCAATAACAATAAGGCAGAAAGGAAGTTATCGATTATTTCTTCTTAGAATTTCATAAGACTGTCTGTTGAAACTTCAACAGATAGTCTTGGCTGCAACTATTTTTGAACTAATAATTTCAGAATACAATATTAAGCATCGTTTTAACCTTTCAAACGATTCATAACAGATCTAAAAAGAATTGATCAAATATTGTAGAGATGCAATACCAAGTATTGGCATTTCTAATTTGCCATTAGTTTGGAAAGGCGCAGAATACGCCTATTTTATCTAATCCATACTTTTTATCAAATTTACAGGGACTCCCTATGAAGATAATACTGCTAGGCCCCCCAGGATCAGGGAAAGGCACTATATCGAAAGCATTAAATAAGCACGATGGTTCGGTTCAAATTTCGACGGGAGATATTTTACGTGGCGCTATCTCAGAAGGTACTCAGCTTGGCAAAAAGATTGAAGCAGCAATGACCTCCGGAAATTTGGTCACTGATGATTTGGTCATCGGTATTATGGAAGAACGTTTGCTAAGAGATGATTGCAAGGAAGGTTATTTACTCGACGGTTTTCCTCGAACGATTGTGCAGGCAGATGCGTTAAAAGTAATCCTAGAAAAAACCGACAGTAAACTAGATTGTGTTTTAGAACTGGTCATTCCAAGAGCTACCATTGTTGAACGATTATCAACCCGAAGAACCTGTGTTCAATGTAGCGAAATCTACAATATTAAATTCAAGCCAGCAAAAGTTGATGGCATCTGTGATTCTTGCGGTGGCAACATTGTTCAACGTGACGACGAAACACAAGCAGTCATTGAAAATCGTCTCGAAGTCTATAAAGAGAAAACTGCACCATTAGTCGATTATTACCGTAAGGAAGGCTCTTTATTGAGCGTCGAGACGTCTGACTTTCAACCTGTTCTGGCGGCTTTAAAAGCGCATATTTAATTAATAAAGCCACTTGGGCAACCAAACTTAAGTGGTTTTTATTCCGGTGATTCCACCTCTACACGTTCGACATCCGCAACAAAAACCTTACGTCCGTTAAGTGTTGTAAAGCTATGTTCTGTGACATCTTGGCGTTGCGCTTGATAACTTGTTCGAGCATTCGTTTCTGAATTAATGACATGCACAGTGACAGTTTCATAATCAGCCTTCAATTCAAAAAACACAATCACCCCAGCCGCTAAAATCATCAAAAACATAAAAGCAAAAGCACTTCTGGTCAGAAGTAGCTTTCTGTCAGACTCTTTCTTGCCTATTTTTCTTTGTATCGGTTTAAGTTCTTGATTGCGCTTTGTTGATGCGAACCACAGACAACCCACAATCACAACCAGAGTGACAATTATTTTAGTTAACATTCTATATCACTCTGTTGGGGCACTCTGTCATATTACGTTGGCGTTATTTTTGTGAGTAAATCTGGTTTTCAGCCGTGTGCTTTCGATCAAATATAACGAGATGATCGACATTGAGTCGAATACCAATTCGCTCGTTAATGTGGTGATCATGGTGACTCGGTGCCAAGCATAATACTTCAATACCGCTATCCATGCGCAGATAATAAAGAAATTCAGATCCACGAAACGATTTATCAACAACAATGGCTGTATCTGTTGAGTTGTCGTCATGAATCACATCGTCTGGACGGATGAGTACATCTACAGCATCTCCTGGTTGACTGTCCTCTAACTCATTACCAGCGATTACACCTAGCTCCGTATGGACTTTATTATCCTCCTTTACCGTGCCAGGAATAATCACACCCTGCCCGATAAAGTCTGCAACAAAGCGGTTTTTTGGTCGGTGGTACAAGTTATATCCTGAGCCCTGTTGCTCTATCTTTCCATCATTCATGACACATATTTCATCAGCCATAGCGAATGCTTCGAATTGGTCATGGGTGACCAATATTGCTGTAATATTTTCCTGATTGAGAATATCTCGGACTTCACGTGACAATTGTTCGCGGAGCTCAACATCCATATTTGAGAAGGGTTCATCCATTAATAATATGCCAGGTTTAGGTGCCATCGCACGAGCCAAAGCAATACGTTGCTGCTGACCACCCGACAATTGATGCGGAAAAGCCTGACCATATGCCGGCATGCCAATCATCGCGAGCAATTCCTGGACGCGAGTTTTTTGCTCCTTGGGCTTCCAAAGCCTCAATCCAAAGCGAATATTATCAGCCACTGACATGTTCGGAAATAACGCAAAGTCTTGAAACACCATGCCGATATTGCGCATCTCAGGTGGAAGGCTAAAGCGAGCAGCACTGACCTCTCGTTGATCAATTAAAATACTGCCACTGGTTACCGCTTCGAACCCAGCGATGGCACGTAAGACTGTGGTTTTTCCACACCCACTTGGACCCAGCATACACCCAATTTTACCCGGTTCAAGGGTAAACGATAGTTGATGCAGTGCTTGGTAATCACCATAGCAAACATCCAGATTTTTTATTTTGAGTTGCGACGTCATGACCCGACCCTTGAGCTGGAAATACTCTTACTAAGTAGAATAACAGGTAACAATCCAACAGCAACAATCATTAATGCGGCACTGGATGAGTCCGCCAAACGTTCATCCGAGGCTAGCTCATAAGCGCGTATGGCGAGTGTATTAAAGTTAAACGGGCGTAATATAAGCGTTGCGGGCAGTTCTTTCATGACGTCAACAAATACAATTAATAGCGCAGTCAAAACAGATCCTTTCATTAGAGGAAGGTGAATTTTTAATAAAACATCTGTTGGCTTATACCCGAGTGACCGCGCAGCTTCATCCATCGATGGGCGTATCTTACCAAGCCCAGATTCGACAGCTTGTATTGAAATTGCAAGGAATCGGACTTGATAAGCAAACATGACGGCAAACAAACTTCCGCTCAGCAGCAACCCGCTAGATATATCAAACTGCAGACGCATAAAACTATCAAGTGCATTATCGAACCAAGCGAAAGGAATCATCACGCCGATAGCCACTACTGTGCCTGGAATTGCATAACCTGTTGCGACAATGCGGATCGATGAAACAACCGCCTTACTAGAAATCATACGTCTGCCATAAGCGAGAAATAACGCGAGTACAACTGCCAATACCGCAGCACTTAAACTAAGTGCTATGGTATTAATAGTTATTTCAACAAACGAGGCGTCGACCATTTCAGAATAGGTATCAAGCATCCACAGGGTCAACTGAAAAGCGGGTATTAAAAACCCAAAAAGTAATGGTATTAAACAAGCAAGGCAGGCCATCAACGCTTTTAACCCAGTCAACTTATATTGGGGTAACTGGCTATAACGATTGGTTGTATGGTGGTATTTCGCTCGTTTACGTGACGCTCTTTCGATGATCACCAGAGTAAATACGAATAACAATAAAATAGCCGCAAGCTTTGCAGCAGCACCACTATCGCCTAGGCCAAACCAAGCTTTAAAAATACCCGTTGTAAAGACACCTAAGCCAAAGTAAGACACCGTACCATAGTCAGCCAGAGTTTCCATCAATGCGAGCGATAAGCCTGCAACAATAGCTGGCCGCGCCAACGGCAATGCCACACGATAGAAGCTCATCCAAGCATTACAACCAAGCGTTCGACTCACCTCAATCACACAAACAGATTGTTCCAAAAAGGCAGCTCTAGCCATCAGGTAAACGTAAGGATAAAGCACCAACGAAAACATAATAATAGCGCCACCGATTGAACGAACTTCGGGAAAGTAATAATCACCATACCCCCAACCCGTTAAGTCACGTATCGTTGATTGCACCGGACCGGCAAAATCAAACATGCCAGTATAAGTGTATGCAATGATATAGGCAGGCATTGCGAGCGGCAGTAACAAGGCCCAGACGAAAAGTTTTTTACCTGGGAATTTACACAGACTGGTCAACCAGGCGCAGCTCACGCCTATTAATAATGTGCCTAATCCAACGCCAACCATGAGTAACGTCGAATTGACCAAATAAGTCAGTAGAACCGTATCAACCAAGTGTTGCCAAATATCGCCTGATGGTGAAAAAATATGACCAGCAATAATGAAGATAGGGATCGAAAGTATCAATGCGGTGAGGACAATACTTGGCTGCCAACACCGATCAAACCAGGATCGACGATAGGAAGTTGTATGAGTTAAATGGACAGATTTTGGGACCATAATCACTAAATCATTATTGCTAAAACGTAAAAGGGTGCGAATAGTAATCCGCACCCAGATAGGTTGCAACGGTCGTATTAACCATCACCAAAAGTAAATACCTACTTCCACAAAATTATTACTTCCAACCGGCCTTATCCATTACTATAACCGCATCAGAATTAAACTGACCCAACTTTGATAGATTAAGTGTATCTGCTTTAAAATTACCCCACTCGGCTACCAAACCACTAATTTTTGCTGACTCACTCACTGGGTACTCATAATTTACACTTGCATACCATGCCTGAGCTTCATCACCTACTAGATATTCAAGCAGCTTAACCGCATTTTCTTTGTTCTTAGAATACTTGCTGATACCTGCGCCACTGACATTCACGTGTGCACCTCGATCAGATTGATTCGGCCAAAATACACCCATCTTGTTAGCGGCTTCAACCTGTGCAGGATCTTTCTCATTTGCCAACATAGCGCCATAGTAATAAGTATTCGCTATAGCCAGATCACATTGTCCTGAGGCGGCGGCCATGATTTGATCACGATCGCCACCCTTTGGGTCACGAGCAAAGTTAGCTACCAATGCATCAGCCCATTGTTGGGTCTCAGCTTGACCATTCACCGCTATCATAGACGCAACCTGTGATTGATTATAAATATTGCCAGAGCTGCGAATACAAATGCGATTCTGCCATTTTGCATTTGCGAGATCTTCGTAGGTTGATAGATCTTCTGGCTTCACTCGATCTTTCGCATAAAATATAACGCGTGCGCGTTGAGACAATCCAACCCAGTATTGATCACTATCACGCAGATGGGCCGGCACTGCTTTTTCAATAGTGCTATTGTTGATGGGCTGTAACAAGTCGGCTTCCTTAGCACGATGTAAGCGACCAGCATCGACGGTAATAAATAGATCGGCTGGGGTATTACGGCCTTCATTAACCATGCGCGTTAGCAACTCGTCTGCCTTGGCTGTAATTAAATTAGTTTTGATACCCGTTTCGGCGCTAAACTTATCAAGCAATGGTTTGATCAAAGCCTCTTTGCGAGCAGAATAAACATTCACCTCGGCAGCTAGCGCGCTGGTGGATAAAACGGCAGCCAATACACTGGCCATCAATGGGAGTTTAATCTTATACATATTTAAAGACTCTCGATTTAGGTTAGTTAAGTTTTAGTGAATAATAAATTAAGATTTACGAAAGGAACGCCATGACACGGATTCAAATAACTCAGTTATTCTAGTAGATTAGAATACGAATGTAAATAATAACATTTCTCATTAACAACAAGATATGAATTAATGACAATTCAAGTACCACTGCTCGAAGATGAACACTATGCCTGGACGCAGTTAGAATCATTGCTGCAAGCACAGGGTGATTCATTCGATACTGATTTCAAAGGCAACATTCAACGCCTGGCTATATCAAGCACTTATGCGCTAAATAAACTCTGTCGAGCCCCCTCCCTATTAGACAACCTACGTAATCTAAAGCAGTTTAACCTTGATCAAGAGACACTCACTTCGGCTTGTGAAGAGGCCAAGGAGATCGGCAACATCCAAAAGGTGCTTCGGCAGCATCGACATGCCAAATTGATTGAGATTATTTATCTCGATGTCATAGAAAACATGCCTCTGAAGCTAGTGTTGCGCAATCTGAGTGACTTAGCCGACCAACTCATTAGCTGTGCCCTGACAGCGGCCGAAAGACAACTCATCACAAAACACGGTCAACCAATCGACATCGATGGTAAGCCGATAACGCTCAACATTATTGCGATGGGAAAACTGGGAGGACGAGAACTGAACTTCTCCTCTGATATCGATTTAATTTTCAGTTACGCCAATGAAGGTGATCTGCCAGGGTATGGTCACCTTGCTTACCAAGAGTTTTTCACGCGAGTCGTAAAACTGCTGACTAAACTTTTGAACGACACGACTGAAGATGGTTTTGTCTATCGAGTGGATCTCAGACTCAGACCCTGGGGTGACTCTGGACCTGTCGCACTTCATCATCTGGCACTTGAACACTACTACCAGTTGCATGGCCGGGAGTGGGAACAATATGCTATGGTAAAAGCCAGAATAGTCACCGGTAGTGAAAGCGACCGAGCGTTTATTCAATCAATTATTAAACCGTTCGTCTTCCGTAAATATCATGATTATCGTGTCTTCGAAGGATTGGCAAGTCTCAAGGATCAAATTGACCATCAAGCCAGATCGAAAAATATGTATGATAATATTAAAGTCGGTAACGGCGGCATCAGAGAAATTGAATTCTTTGTACAGGCTTTCCAAATATTAAAAGGTGGCCGCAATAACCGACTGCAAAGCCAACAAATTTTGACTTGTTTCGACGTTTTGCAGACACAAAATATCATTCCCGCAAAGACTATAAAAGAATTACGTGAAGCCTATGAATTCTTGCGTCAGTTAGAAAACAAAATACAAATGATGGCCGATGAGCAATCTCATAGCTGCCCACAAAATAAGTTAATACAACAACGAATCGCCTTCGCACTTCGTTTAAAAGACTGGAAATCAGTGCAAAAGTTACTCGATGGGCACAGAACTAAAGTGAGCTATCATTTCACTGAATTATTTAAGCGAGAAGCGGGAACTGACAGTAATATTTCCTTATCGGATGTCTTCAGTGAAGATAAAACCGATAACCAGCAAATTGAATTATTAGAATCATATGGGTTGAACCAAACCGCAGAAATCAATCAAAGACTCAGTGGTTTTTTCACATCAAAGGCCTGGGGGTTTATGTCGGCAAAAGCAAAACAACGGTTTTCAACCCTGCTGCCTGACCTTTTAAAATCAGTCAGCCAAACTAAAAATCACCTCATTTTATTTAACCGATTAATCAACCTATTTTCATCCATCGCAGGTCGTAGCGTCTATTTTGAGTTACTCCACCAGAACGGCCAATTACTAGATAAGCTCGTTCGACTTTTTAACAGAAGTGAATGGATCGCTCAAGAAGTGGCGCAATATCCCATGCTATTGGAGTACTTAATTCAACCCAATAACAATAAGGACAAATTTGACCGCGAACAAATAGCGAACGGTCTACAGATTCAACTCGATAACGTCGCAGGTGACACCGAACTCGAACTCGATAGTTTGCGACTGTTTAAGCGCGAACAAACCATCGTCATTGCCATCGACGAATTATCAGAGCAAATTACACCACTGGCTGTGAGCCAATATTTAACCGAACTTGCCGAAGTGATATTACATGCAGTTTATCAATTGGCTTGTATCGCTTTAGAAAGTCAATATGGAAAGCCACAATGCACTGTTGACGGTGTTATGCGAGAAGCTAACTTCGCAATTATCGGCTATGGTAAGTTGGGTGGACACGAAATGCACTATCAGTCTGACCTAGATATTATTTTTCTGCATGACTCAACAGGAAGTGAGCAAGTCACAAACGGCAAAAAAAGTATCGATAATAGTGTCTACTTCGCTCGACTCGCTCAAAAAATAATATCCATGACGAGCATTTTGACAAGCTCAGGTAAGTTGTATGAAATCGACTCTCGGCTACGACCCGAAGGAGCCTCTGGATTATTAGTCACATCAGATCATGCCTATCTTCAATACCAACTAAACAAAGCATGGACTTGGGAACATCAAGCACTGGTTCGCGCTCGACATGTCGGTGGTAGCCCAAGACTCCAGTCGATCTTTCAAGAAATGCGTCAAAGGATTCTTTGCATTGAACGTGATCCACAGAAATTGAAGCAAGACATCATTAACATGCGAGCCAAAATCGGTCAGATCAAGGCACCAACCGAGGGAGAATATCGCAACTTAAAATATTCCAAGGGCTGTATGGTTGATATCGAGTTTATGGTTCAATACTGGTCTTTATTACATTCAAATAAAGTTAGCTCCATTTCGACATATTCTGATAATATTGGAGTTATCAAAGAACTGTTTCGGTTAGACCTAATCTCCAGTCGACAATCTCAACTGGTGGGTATCTACCAAACTTATCACCGTTTGTTACATAGAACCGTACTACAAAATAATCCGGCTGAAATTGCTAGCAAAAAAATCGCTGGGGCAGTCGAATATGTTAATCATTGCTGGAACGAGTGTTTCGGCTAGAAAGTCTGGAGTAAACGCAATGTCAATGGCCGATCGTGATGGTCTCATCTGGTTTGATGGCAAAATGGTTCCCTGGAGAGAAGCCAACATCCATGTATTAACTCACACGTTACACTACGGTATGGGTTGTTTTGAAGGTGTTCGTGCCTATAAGGCAGAACAAGGCACGGCTATTTTTGCACTCGAAGCACACACTCGTCGCCTGTTCGACTCTTGTAAAATCTTGGGTATGGACATGCCTTATACGCCCCAACAAATCAACGAGGCTCAAATTGCCTCGGTACGTGATAACAACCTCGAAAGCGCTTATATTCGTCCTATGTGCTTTTATGGTTCAGAGGGTATGGGCTTACGCGCAGATAATTTAACAGTCCATTGCATGGTAGCCGCTTGGGAATGGGGTGCTTACCTGGGAAAGGGAGCACTGGAAAAAGGTATTCGTGTTAAAACGTCTTCTTACACTCGTCATCACGTTAATATTGCAGCAACCAAAGCAAAAGCCAATGGTCAATACATTAACTCAATGATGGCCTTAAGCGAGGCATTAAAAGATGGTTATGACGAAGCCCTACTCCTCGACCCTGAGGGTTATGTTGCCGAAGGCAGTGGTGAAAATATCTTTGTGATTCGTGATGGCATAATTTACACACCTGAAGTGACTTCTGCCTTAAACGGTATTACACGTAAAACTCTTTTCACATTAGCAAAAGATGCCGGATATCAAATAGTCGAAAAAAGACTGACACGTGATGAAGTCTATATCGCAGATGAAGCTTTTTTTACCGGTACTGCAGCAGAAGTTACGCCAATTAGTGAACTTGATAATCGTCCCATCGGATCAGGCGCCAGAGGCCCGATCTCGGAGCAATTACAAAAAGATTATTTTGATTTGGTTCACGGCCGAAACGAAAAGCACCTCGACTTGTTAACTTTCACAAACCCTTAGAGAATAATATGGTCAACCCTGACACAGCAGCAAATCAAAGTAGCTATTCTCAACCAAATACTAAAACTGCGATTGAAGTCAAAGCAGCTGATCTGCCAATTCATTGTCCAGTTGAAGGTACAAGCCTATGGAACTCGCATCCTAGAGTTTATATTCCGGTCACGGAAAATGGTGGGGAATCTAAATGTCCGTACTGTGGAACTATGTTTAAACTGCTGTCTGAAAAATAATTTGTGGATTCCGCACTGAAATATTGTGGTATGAAAGCTTAAAGGTAAAACAATTCAAAATATGGCTCGATGCAGTAAGTAGCATAAAATTCAAGTGACTTGCTTTGTCGAGCCTATTTTTTTAGTGACGCTAAGTGCCGTAATAAGCTTGATTCTAAGTCATTTGCGAGCATTGAAAAATCACCAGCGTTAAGTATCTCAATTGCACTCTCAGCTGTGCACAACCCCCCCTCTCGTTGATTACGCCTCAAGTGATAGATAGAAGGCCTATTTGATGACAGTTTAACCGCTGGTAAACTTTTCAAATAGGGACTTCGATTGTATATTTTCTGGGCTTCTTGCCAAGTGCCATCAATGATAATGTAGTTTTGAAAATCAGACGCCCCTGAGATAAACTGACCATCGACCGATGGATACACTAAAGCAATAGAGCCTTCATTTATAATTTTTAAGAGCCAAGGATCAGGCGTCACTCTATCCCATACAACAATGTGTGCACTTTTTCCCAGTACATCAAGGACTAACGGACCCGTATTCGTTTTTTTATACTGTTCTCTTTGATGTGTTAAAAGAATAATATTCATAATTAAAAACGAAGGTTCTTCGTTATGTACGCTGTCGACTACATACAGGAGGGTTTAACAAAGCCTAGGAATAACAGTGACTTAAAACTGCGCATTAGTTGGATCTTAATATGGTTAAACTGCGATCAATAATTTTCTAAGATCCATAAAAAAAGGGCACTATAAAAGTGCCCTTTTCTTTTCACTTTTTACTAAACAAGCTTAGAATGACTCAGTCTCTGCTGCAGCGTCTTCTGCTACGGCTTTCATACTCAAGCGAATACGACCCTGACGATCAACTTCAAGTACTTTGACTTTAACCATATCACCTTCTTTTAACTTGTCGCTAACGTTCTCAACGCGCTCATCAGAGATTTGCGAGATATGAACCAGTCCGTCTTTTCCAGGAAGAATATTAACGAATGCCCCAAAATCCATGATTTTGGCAACTTTACCTTCGTAGATTGTTCCGACTTCAACTTCGGCAATAACCATCTCGACTCTACGTCTAGCTTCATCACCCGCGGCTTTTTCTACCGAGGCAATTTTAACGACACCGTCGTCATCAATTTCAATACTTGCGCCTGTTTCTTCTGTAATTGCCCGGATGGTTGATCCGCCTTTGCCAATAACATCACGAATTTTTTCTGGATTAATTTTGAAAGTAACCAGACGTGGGGCAAATTCAGACATTTCTTCACGGCCTTCAGTAATAACCTTAGCCATTTCGTCTAGGATAAACAAACGCCCGTCTTTGGCTTGCTCAAGCGCTTTTTGCATAATCTCGGTTGTGATACCGTCGATCTTAATGTCCATTTGTAAAGCAGTAATACCATCGGTAGTACCCGCCACTTTAAAGTCCATGTCGCCTAAATGATCTTCGTCACCCAAAATATCAGACAATACAGCAAAACCTGCGTCTTCTTTAATCAAGCCCATCGCAATACCAGCTACGGCTGCTTTCAATGGTACGCCTGCATCCATCATCGACAAACTAGCACCACAGACACTAGCCATTGATGAAGAACCATTTGATTCTGTAATTTCTGCGACAACACGAATGACGTAAGGGAAGTCGTCAACTGAAGGCATAACAGCTTGTACGCCACGCTTGGCTAAACGACCATGGCCAATCTCTCGACGCTTAGGTGTACCAACACGACCACATTCACCAACACTTGATGGTGGGAAGTTGTAATGCATCATGAAATTTTCTTTACGCGTGCCTTCGATTGCATCGATGATTTGCGCGTCACGACCGGTACCGAGAGTTGTCACAACAATGGCCTGAGTCTCACCACGAGTGAAGAGAGCTGAACCATGGGTTCTCGGTAGCAAACCGGTACGAATTGCAATCGGACGAACGGTGCGCGTGTCACGTCCATCTATACGTCTTTCACCGGAGATAATTCTATCTCGAACAATTTTCTTTTCTAGCTTGCCGAATGTTTCACGAACAGCTGACTCACTAGGTGAACCCTCTACGTCGCTAACTAACGCGGCAACAGCACTACTTCGAACAGCAGATAACTTGTCCTGACGATCTAACTTGTCAGCAATAGCATAAGCTTCGGTAATGGCAGCTGAAGATTGATTACTCACTAAGTCAGCTAAAGACAAGTCAACTTCTGGCGCTGCCCATTCCCAAGGTGTGGTATTGACTTCTGCACTGAATTCTTTGATTGCCTGAACCACTGTCTGGAGTTGCTCATGTCCATAAACAACTGAACCTAACATTACTTCTTCAGACAAACGGTTAGCTTCAGATTCAACCATCAGCACCGCTTTATCTGTACCGGCAACTACTAGATCAAGATCGGAATCAACCAATTGACTAATGCTTGGATTTAAAATGTATTCACCATCCTTGTAACCTATTCTAGCAGCACCAATCGGGCCGTTGAATGGCATACCAGAAATAGAGATGGCGGCAGAAGCACCAATTAAAGCTGGGATATCAGGATCGATATCGGTATTCATTGAAATAACAGTAGCAACGACCTGGACTTCGTTCATGAATCCTTTAGGAAACAAGGGTCGGATAGGCCGATCGATCAGACGACAGGTTAATGTCTCCTTCTCACTTGGACGACCTTCACGCTTGAAAAAACCACCGGGAATTTTACCCGCAGCATAAGTCTTTTCAATGTAGTCAACCGTTAATGGGAAAAAGCCACGACTTGGGTCGGCCTTTTTCATACCTACCACGGTTACCATAACAATGGTGTCCGCCATATTAACAAGAACAGCACCGCCAGCTTGACGGGCTATCTCGCCAGTTTCCAAGGTAACTTCGTGCTCGCCGTACTGAAATGTCTTTTTAATTGGATTCACACTTTATCTCTCTAAAATTATTCAAAGTCACGGTAAATATATTACTAGCGACGCAGACCTAACTTTCCGATCAATTCTCTGTAACGACCCTGGTTTTTAGATTTCAAATAATCCAATAAGCTACGACGCTGATTAACCATTTTAAGCAAACCGCGACGCGAGTGGTGATCGTGGATATGCTCTTTAAAATGCTCAGTTAAGTGCTTAATTTGATGTGAAAGTAGTGCAACCTGCACCTCGGGTGAACCTGTATCACCTTCGGATTGCTGGTGCACAGAAACGATTTCTCGCTTTTGATCAGCTGTCATTGACATGGATAAAACCTCGTGGGCCCGAAAAGGCTGGTATTCTACCTAGCAGAGCAGGCAGTAACAAGGGCTTTTATGGAATTCTACCAGTTTAAATTCCAACCCTTTAATGCAACAACTATCTTGCTGTATTCATTAATCTCTTTGGCGCTATCAAACCATTCGGTAGCGTCTTTCCAATGCCGATAAATTCGCCACTTTCGGCTACTAGACTTAATAGGTTGCTATGTCCTGTATTAGTAACGTCAACTGCGACACCATTCTTTAGCAAATCAACCGCTGTGGCATCTATTATCAGTTCCTGCAGGTCCGTTAACGCACTTTTTACTGGTAACAAGCATTGATCTATAACATCGAGCCCTTGTTCGGCTAATCCAGTTAAATAATCGAGAGTATAACTCGGTTGCTGCCAATAAGGATGCACGGCTTTACGCTCTAGTAAACTTACAAATGCACCGCAGCCCAGCGCACTTCCAATGTCTTCAGCGAGTGTACGTATATAAGTACCCTTAGAGCAATGAACCTCTATTTCTAGTTGAATACCATCAAAACTTAACTGTGTTAGTTTATAAATTTCTATTGGCCTCGCAGCGCGCTCGATTTCTTTACCCTTTCTTGCTAGCCGATAAAGCGGCTGGCCTTTGTGCTTTAAGGCAGAGTACATTGGCGGAATTTGTTCAATCGAACCAGTTAAGGATTTAAGCACTACAGCAATATTAGCCTCATTCACGTTAACAGCTGATTCTGACGTTATATCTCCTTCCGCATCGCCTGTCGATGTTGTTTTACCCAGATGACAAATAGCACGGTAAGTTTTACTTGCGTCGAGTAGATAAGATGAGAATTTTGCTGCTTCGCCAAAACAAATTGGCAGCATGCCAAACGCCAGCGGGTCGAGACTTCCGGTATGGCCACCTTTATTGGCTTTGAATAAGTGACGAGCCATTTGCAGTGCTTTGTTTGAACTAATACCAAGGGGCTTATTCAGCAAAAGAATGCCATCAACATCACGGAATCCAACTGGTTTACTTGAACCTCGACCCATTATTCGGAGGAATTAGCCTTGTCTTTTTGGATGGCTGAATCAATTAATTCAGACATATTACGACCACGAATATCAGTATCATCATATACAAATACTAACTTTGGCGTTAGGCGAGATTTTAAAACGCGTCCAATTTCGCGTTGCAAAAAACCACTAGCTCGCTTAAGAGCATGAAGCGTTTCTTCCGCAGCTTCCTGGTCAAGTACGCTAAAATATACTTTAGCCTGCGACAAATCCTTAGTCACTACCACTTCAAGCACACTCGAAGCGGACATACGCGGATCTTTAACACTATTATTAATTAAACCGGCCAGCTCACGATGAATCTGTGAGGCTAGCCTGTCGCTACGGGAATAATCCTTAGGCATTGTTACTATTGTCGAAGTCGGTTGATTGAATATTCAAGTCAGTAAACACAGTAGGTCGCTAACTATGCAAGAGAACGAGCAATTTCTACTCGCTCAAATACTTCTATTTGATCGCCGGGGCGAACATCATTGTAGTTCTTCACCGCGATACCACATTCAGTACCCATTCGAACTTCTTCGACGGCATCCTTGAAGCGGCGTAATGACTCAAGCTCACCTTCATAGATAACAACATTGTCGCGTAGTACACGAATTGGAAGCCCCTTGCGAACAACACCATCGACAACCATCGATCCAGCAACATCTCCAAATTTAGGTGAGCTGTAAACTTCTTTAACAGTCGCTAGGCCAAGAATGTTCTCTCGTGCCTCTGGAGCCAACATACCCGACATGGCGGCTTTGACGATATCGATGACTTCGTAGATGATGCTGTAGTAACGAATGTCAACGCCACCGCTTTCCGCCGCACGTTTCGCAGCATTGTCAGCTCGAACATTAAAGCCCACTACCATGGCAGATGATGCCGCTGCAAGATTGATATCGGACTCACTCAGCCCACCAACACCACAACTAATGATATTGGCACGTACTTCATCAGTAGATAATTTTTGCAAGGCTTCACGAATAGCTTCCGCACTACCCTGCACATCGGCCTTAATCAATACGTTGACTTCGGAAATTTCACCCTCTGTCATTGCATCAAACATACCTTGCAGCTTAGTTTTATGCTGGTCAGTTAGTTTAGCTTCACGTATTTTAGATTCACGAGCTTGAGCAAATTCTCTCGCCTTACGCTCATTCTCAACAACAAAAACTTCGTCTCCAGCGTTGGGCACGCCAGAAAGACCCAGCACCACAATTGGTATTGAAGGTCCAGCACTGTCAACAGCTTTCGATGACTCGTCATACATGGCACGCACACGACCATATTGAGTACCCGCCAATAATAGCTGTCCTTTCTTTAACTCGCCTGACTGAACCAAAATAGTAGCAACAGGGCCACGTCCTTTATCGAGTGTTGCTTCAACGACGATACCTTTTGCACTACCAGTATTTGGTGCCTTCAATTCAAGCAATTCTGACTGAAGTAAAATTGATTCAAGTAACTTTTCAACTCCGTCACCAGTAATCGCAGAGACATTTACAAACATATTTTCACCGCCCCAATCTTCCGGGATGACTTCTAGTGCTGCTAGCTCATTCTTAACACGATCTGGATCAGCATTTTCTTTATCCATTTTGTTAACTGCAATAACAATCGGTACATTAGCCGCACGGGCATGATCGATTGCTTCTCTGGTTTGTGGCATAACACCGTCATCAGCGGCAACAACCAGCACAACAATATCAGTCGCTTGAGCACCACGAGCACGCATAGCTGAAAAAGCAGCGTGGCCAGGTGTATCTAGAAAGGTAATCATACCGTGATCAGTTTCTACATGATAAGCACCAATATGCTGCGTAATGCCACCAGCTTCGCCAGAGGTCACACGTGACTTGCGAATATAATCGAGCAGTGACGTTTTACCATGATCAACATGACCCATGATGGTCACCACTGGTGGGCGGGAAACCATGTCTTCACTGGCTTCAGCAACATTTTCGAATAACTTCTTTTCGAAATCATCCTCAGTTAAGACCGCAATAACGTTATGACCCATTTCTTCTACGACCAGAGTCGCTGTGTCAACATCTAGGATTTGGTTAATAGTTGACATACTACCCAATTGCATCAAAGCCTTAACAACGTCACCGGCCTTAACTGCCATTTTTTGAGCTAACTCACCGACCGTCATCGAGTCCGAAATCTCGACATTACGAATAATTGGTGATGTAGGCATAGCGAAGCCATGTGCATTATCAGGATCATTAACCTGTCTGCGGCTCTTCTTGAATTTTTGCTTACGGCCGCCAGCACCTTGCTTGCCACCCGGTTTAACATGTAATTCTTTACGGCCATAGCGAGTACCTTTTTCATCACCACGCTTGCCTGACTTACCACTTTTCTCGTCGTTCGCGACCGCTGCAGCAGCTGCTCGAGAAGCTTCCTCTAAAGCTGCTTTGGCGGCGTTTTCGGCCGCTGAAGCTGCAGCAGCATCAGCTATTTTCTTAACAAGAATTCCTTGGGCAGCTTCTACTTCCTGAAGGCTTTTCGAGTAGGCTTGCTTTTCGGCTTCAGCATGCTCTTTTTCCATCACTAGTCGGGCTTCTTCTGCTTCACGAACAGATGCTTGTTCGGCTTCTTTTGCCGCAGCCAAGGCAACCGGATCAACCGCTTGTTCTAGCACCTCTAAAACAGCTGCTATTTCAACATCAGCCGTCTCATCAATAATTGACATGGTTTCGACATCAGCAACAGCTAAAACTGCAATCTCAGGCTCAACGTCCGATGGGCGTGCAAACGTTCGTTTTTTTCGAATTTCGACATTGATTGTTTTGGTGGTGGCATTACGGCCTGACACACCAGAGACTTTCAATTCGCTTTTACTCTTGCGATTCAACGTTATTTTTTTTGGTCCACCTGCCTCTGCATTACCCTGACTGGCTCGAAGAGATTCAAGTAGTGTTAATTTGTCTTCATCAGAAATGGGATCATCCGCACCCGCGACTTTTACACCGGCTGCACTCAATTGAGCCAGCAGTTTTTCGACACTGATGCCAATGACTTCTGAGAGTTGTTTTGCTGTCGCGTTTGCCATGTTTATCTGTCCTAATGCAAATGGTTGATAGCTTGTTTCTTTAGCTTTTCGTTACAGATTACTTAGCGCCGTCTTCTGCAAACCATGGTTCGCGCGCTTTCATTATTAACTTGCCAGCGAACTCAGCTTCTAAGCCTTCGTTCTCTTCAAGCTCATCAGTTGATTGTTCGGCGAGGTCTTCCATCGAGCAAATACCACGTTTTGACAGCTGATTTGCCAATTCGTCAGTCATAAATTCCATATTTAAAAGGTCATCTTGAGGCTTACCAGAAACAGTGGCGGCTTCTTTGGCAATGGCCAAAGTTAAAAGAGCATCACGAGCTCGCCCACGCAATTCTTTAACAATATCTTCATCAAATTCATCTATTTCAACAAGCTCAGCTTCTGGTATATAGGCGACTTCATCGATAGTGGTTAAACCCTCTTGAACGAGAATAACTGCAACTTCTTCATCAACATCCAGCTGTTCCATAAAGTTTTCAACTAACTGTCGAGATTCACCTTCAGACTTTTCTTCTGCAGCGGCTTCATCCATCACGTTGAGAGTCCAGCCCGTCAGCTGACTAGCCAACTTAATATTTTGCCCACCTCGACCAATGGCTTGAGATAACTTATCTGCCGGTACGGCAATATCCATTGAACCTTTTTCTTCATCAATAACTATTGAAGTTACCTCAGCAGGAGACATCGCATTAACAGCAAATTGGGCCGGATTTTCATCCCAAAGAATAATATCAACACGTTCGCCAGCTAACTCATTAGACACCGACTGAACACGAGAACCGCGCATACCAACACAAGCACCGACAGGATCCATTCTTGGCTCGTTACTCTTAACCGCAATTTTAGCACGCATACCCGGATCACGTGCAGCGGCAACAATTTCAATTAGGCCCTGCCCTACTTCAGGCACCTCAAGCTTGAATAGCTCCATAAGGAATTCAGGGGCAGTACGACTAATAAATAGCTGAGGCCCACGTACTTCAGATGCAATTTTGTATAAGAAACCACGGACACGGTCACCAGGACGCATTGATTCACGTGGTATCATTTCTTCACGTGGAATGAACCCCTCTGCATTATCGCCAAGGTCAACATAGACGTTACCACGCTCTACACGTTTAACCTGACCCATAACCAAGCTATTTTCTTTTTCCATATAAGCATCAATGACTTTACGACGTTCCGCTTCGCGGACTTTCTGAACAATGACTTGTTTGGCTGTTTGGGCCGCAATTCGACCAAATTCTACAGAGTCGATTTGTTCTTCAATGAATTCACCTAGTTGGATTTCAGGCTGTTCATATTGGGCAGCTTCAAGTGTTGTTTGACGTAATGGCTCTTCGAGGCCGTTATCACCAGACAATACGACTTCCCAACGACGATAAGTATCGTAGTCACCGGTCTTTCGATCGATATCAACACGAACTTCAATTTCTTGACCGTGCTTCTTTTTAGTAGCAGACGCTAAAGCGGCTTCAATCGCTTCGAAAATAACTTCGCGATCAACACCTTTCTCATTTGAAACCGTATCTGCTACTAACAGAATTTCTTTATTTTCCATCGTTGTTTCTCGCAATATATAGAATACGTTGAATCTCTATGCACTAACTATAATCTGTATGTCTGTTTATAAAAGATAACTTACCCTTTAAAACTAACTTTAAACAATTAAAATTGACCTACCAAATTTGCCTTACCAATATCTAAAAAAGGTAACTCGAAGTTTTCACCATCAACATCGACCTGGACAAACTTTGACTGCACCACGCCTTTCAGAATCCCTTTGAAATTCTTTCTACCGACAAGAGCAACGTCTAACTTAATCTTAATAATCTCACCAGCAAATCGATCATAATCACTTAACTTGAATAGTGGTCGATTGATTCCTGGTGATGATACCTGCAGATCGAATGCCTGCTGAATAGGATCCTCTACATCTAGAATGGCACTAACTTGACGGCTAATTGAAGCGCAGTCATCGACATCTACACCCTGCTCACGATCAATATAGATACATAATATGCCATGGCCAGAGCCACCAGTAAATTCAACGCCGACGAATTCATAACCCATCGCCTCTACTACTGGCTCGAACAATTCGGATAAATCTTTCACGCAGTTAGACCTTAAAATTAAACCAATAAAAAAGGCCCATAAAGGGCCTCTTATAACTGACTATAAACTTGCTTTCTGACATCAAATAGTCAATAGCCAGTATGTTTGGTAGCGGGGGCAGGATTTGAACCTACGACCTTCGGGTTATGAGCCCGACGAGCTACCAAGCTGCTCCACCCCGCATCAGAAGGACGGCATAATAGCCATGTTGGTTACTATTTACAAGCAGTAATTAAGAAGTTTTTGTCAGAATTGAAATATAATTAAACCGCTGATTTAAGTGGCGTAAAATTAGCTATTGTATTAACGAATAACCGCTTAACTGAAAGCCATAATACAATAGGCCATTAAGCCTGAAGGAAATATACCCAGCCCAAGTAAACTCAAACCATTTAAGCTCAGCAGTATCTTCACATCGAGTGGATCTTTAATACTTAACTCACGCTCTTGATCAGATGGGTCAAAGTACATGGCCTTTACAACCCTTAAATAGTAAAAGAGGCCGATAACTGACAATAAAACAGCAACGACAGCCAGCCAAACCATATCAATACTAACAACTGCTTGAAGCACACTTAACTTAGCATAGAAACCAACGGTAGGCGGTAACCCAGCCATAGAAAATAACGCAATAGCAAGCAACGCGGCATACCAAGGATTTTTATTATTGAGCCCGGTCAGATCGTCAATATTTTCAGCTTCAAAGCCTTCCCGATTCAGTAGCATTAATACACCAAACGCAACTGATGCCGTGATCGCATAGGTCAAGGTATAAAACATAGCGGCCGAGTAACCCACCGCGGTGCCAGACAATAACCCAAGCAAAATAAACCCAACATGAGATACCGTTGAGTAAGCCAACATACGCTTGAAATTAGTTTGCACGATAGCAACAATATTACCCAATGCCATCGAAGCAATTGCCAGCACTAAGAGCATTTGAGACCACTCAACTTGCAAATCAGACAAACCATCAACTAGCAGTCTAATCGCCATAGCAAAACCAGCAATTTTAGGCGCAGTACCGATAAACAACGTCACTGATGTCGGTGCTCCTTGATAAATGTCCGGTAACCACATATGGAATGGAACGGCACCTAACTTAAATGATAGACCAACGATAATAAAAGTCAGCGCAAACGAAAGTGCAATCGGATTTTCAGTCAATTGCGCCCTCACAACATCCGATAACTGATTAAGATCGATCGTTCCAGTAATGCCATAAAAGATTGAAATACCGTACAACAGAAGGCCTGAAGCCATTGCGCCAAGCACAAAATATTTCATTGCTGATTCTGAGGCCTGCACAGACTTTCGATTGAAAGCAATCATGGCGTAAAGCGACAGTGATAGTAATTCGAGGCCTAAATAAACTAACAAGAAACTGTGAGCCGAAGTCATGATCATCATGCCCAACACTGCAAAAAGGCCAAGTACATAATACTCGCCCTTATAAATGCCGTGATCTTTGAGATAATCACGTGAATAAATAAACACCAGAGCACTGATCAGGAGGATAGCCACTTTCAATGTGACCGCCAGTTGATCCAGAATGAAGGACCCACCAAAGGTTGAAATACTATCGACGGGTGCTACCGCAATTACAGCAACAGCCGTTAGCAATAGCGTTAGTACAGTGAAGAATAAGGTAAAACCGCGTTTCTCCTGTGGTAAGAATAGATCGATCAAAAGTACTAAACAGGTCATCCCGAGCATTACCATTTCAGGTATAGCGGGAACTAAATTAGGCTGGATGAATTCTGACATAGGATGCTTATATCTTCGAGATCATAATATGGTTCAACAAGTTATCGATGGTGGCATGCATCACATCAACTAAAGGATCTGGCCAGAGTCCGAGCGCCAGTACCGCTATTGCTAGGATCGACAGGAATAAGAGCTCGCGACGATTAATATCAATTAATGCTTTAACGTTATCGTTGCCAATATCGCCAAAGATTACTCGCTTCACCATCCATAGTGTATAAGCCGCACCGAGAATCAGGGTGGTTGCTGCTAAGAATGCAATCCAAAAGTTAGCTTGAAAACTTGCCAGGATAATCATGAATTCGCCGACAAAACCTGATGTTCCAGGCAAGCCTGCATTCGCCATCGCAAAGAAAACCATAAACCCAGCAAACATTGGCATGGTGTTAGCAACCCCACCATAATCGGCAATTTGACGACTGTGCATACGGTCATACAATACGCCAACACATAGGAACATAGCGCCCGAAATAAAACCGTGAGAAACCATTTGTACCATACCACCTTCAAGCGCTAAGGCTGCGCCCTGGGTTCCATTGCCGTTATCTATAATTTTGAATATTATAAAAAATCCAAGCGTTACAAATCCCATATGAGCAATAGAGGAATAGGCAATAAGCTTCTTCATGTCTTGCTGAACTAAAGCGACAAAACCGATGTAAACAACAGCAGTCAGCGACATTGTAATCACTAACCAGTCTAATTCTTGGCTAGCATCTGGCGTGATTGGAAGGCTAAATCGAAGAAAACCATAGCCACCAATCTTCAACATGATAGCGGCTAAGATGACCGACCCTCCCGTTGGTGCTTCGACGTGTGCGTCAGGTAGCCAGGTATGCACCGGCCACATGGGTACCTTGACTGCAAATGCGATCAAAAAGGCAAGAAATATGAATATCTGTTCGTCTAAATCTAGTTGTAATGCGTGGAAATCAAATATAGAAAAACTACCTGATTTGTTATACATATAAATCAAGGCCACCAACATTAATACCGAGCCGACAAAGGTATAAATGAAAAACTTAAGCGTTGCATAGATTCGGTTCGCACCACCCCAAACACCGATAACCAAAAACATCGGAATTAACATGGCTTCGAAGAATATGTAAAACAGGATCGCATCAAGCGATGAAAAAGTACCGATCATGAAACCTTCCATAATCAGGAAAGCCGCTAAATACTGTGAAGCGCGATATTTAATTGATTCCCAAGAGGCAATTATGACGATAACGGTGGTGAACGATGTCAACAGAATAAGTGGCATTGAGATACCATCCACCCCAATAAAATATTCGATATTAAAGGCAGGTATCCAAGTATGTCGCTCGACAAACTGCAGTAGGGGGGTATCCACATTGAACTCGGTATAGAGCGGGATGGTCAGCAAGAAAGTAATAATCGATACCAGCAACGCTAACTTTTTAGCGCCTGATGAATCTTCTTTATCGCCTGCGAACAATACCAGTATGCCACCTATGATAGGTGTCCAGATAACGAGGCTTAATAATGGCCAATCAGCGTACATAGTTTAAAACTTACCTTTTATAATTATTTGGAATGACAGTCTAAGAGTTTAGCCTGCTGGCTTAACCCAAAATGGCCCAGCCGAGTAATAAAATTAAACCCGAAATCATTGCGAATGCATAATGGTTGAGATAACCGGTTTGCACCTGACGAACGACACCTGACACCCAACCAACAAGCTTAGCACTGCCATTAACAACCAGACCATCGATCATCAAAGCATCACCGACACGAAATAGAACATGTCCAATACCACGACTTGTCGTTGCAAAAACTGTTTCATTAAATTTATCAAAGTAATATTTCTGGTCTAACAAGTTATAAATAAAGCTAAAGGTTGTTTTAAACCACTCGGCAATCGACGGTTTTTTCAGATAGATATACCAAGATGAAGCAATGCCCGCGAATGCTAGATACAGCGCTGGCTCAGAAAAACCATGAGCAACAAAGCTAGCCGGACCATGAAAAGTTTGAGCAACAGCTGCCATGGTATCGTGCTCGCTGAGAACGAAAATTGATTGATCCAGAAAACCACTAAATAGGATTCCGTCTATTGCTAACCATCCGATAATAGCGGACGGAACAGCGAGCAATATTAGAGGCAAAGTGACGACGGGTTGCGTTTCGTGCAAGTGCTTTCGGGTGTGGTCATCCATTCGTTCTTTACCATGAAAAACCAGAAAGAACATGCGAAAGGAGTAGAAAGCGGTTACAAATACGCCCAACAGTACCATCCAATAAGCATATCCAGCACCAGGAATGCTTGAGTTATGGACCGCCGAAATAATTGCGTCTTTAGAAAAGTAACCAGAGAAGCCAGGAAAACCAATCAATGACAAGGAACCAATCAACGAGACCCAATAGGTAATCGGCATATATTTCTTCAACCCACCCATCTTACGAATATCTTGTTCATGGTGCATGGCAATAATCACTGAACCTGCGGCAAGAAATAACAACGCCTTAAAGAATGCGTGAGTCATTAGATGAAATATAGCCGCAGAATAGGCTGAGGCACCTAAGGCAACAGTCATATATCCCAACTGTGACAAAGTTGAATAGGCAACGACACGTTTAATATCGTTTTGAACAATACCAACCAAGCCCATAAAAAATGCAGTGGTAGCACCAATCACGATTACAACAGACAGTGCGGTTTCTGACAGTTCGAATAGAGGCGACATACGAGCCACCATGAAAATTCCAGCTGTTACCATGGTTGCAGCGTGAATAAGGGCAGAAATAGGGGTTGGGCCTTCCATAGAATCGGGTAACCAAACGTGCAGTGGCACCTGTGCTGACTTACCCATCGCACCTACAAAAAGCAAAATGCAGGCAATTGTTATCACTGACCATTCTAATCCTGGGATCAATTCCATAGTTTCACTAGTCATTCTGCTAGTGTTACCAAATACTTCGAAATAGTCGAGTGACCCGGTGTACATCAATATCACTGCTATACCGAGTAGGAAGCCGAAGTCACCAACACGATTAACCAAGAAGGCCTTTAGATTTGCATAAATGGCAGTTTCTTTTTTGTACCAAAATCCGATCAGTAAATAAGACACTAATCCAACAGCTTCCCAGCCAAAGAAAAGTTGAAGAAAGTTATTTGACATAACTAGCATTAGCATTGCAAAAGTAAATAATGAGATATAGCTAAAAAATCGTTGGTAGCCAGGATCATCGTGCATATAGCCAATAGTATAAATGTGTACCATTAATGAAACACTAGTGACAACCACCATCATGATTGCCGTTAAACTATCGACCAAGAATCCAATTTCAAAACGGATACCATCACTTACCATCCAGGTATACAAGGACTCGTTATAAACTGCTGCACCATCGAAGGCGACATCTTTTAGTACAACTAAAGCCAAAACGAAAGAAGTGCCAACGCCCAGAGTAGTCACCCAATGAGCTGCACTGCGACCAATTTGTTTGCCAAAAAATCCAGCTATAATTGCACCAAACAAAGAGGCTAGTGGAATGGCTAGATAGACAGATTCCATGCTCATCCTTTTAACTCATTTATATCAGCTACGTTAATAGACTGCTTGTTACGAAATAGAACCACTAAAATGGCAAGCCCAATGGCCGCTTCGGCTGCTGCAACTGTCAGAATAAAAAAAACAAATATTTGGCCAGCTAAATCATTTAAATAATGTGAAAAAGCAATGAAGTTTAAATTCACCGCTAGTAACATCAATTCGATCGACATCAATAGAATAATAATATTCTTACGGTTGATAACAATGCCAGCAATACTAATGCTAAACAAAATCGCAGCAAGAATTAGATAATGGCTTAAAGAAACAGTCATGGCTATTCGTTACCTAGGGATTCGTTACTCAAAGATTTGCTGCGAGAAGGTTCGCTGCTTGAAGGCATTTTAACAATACGTAATCTATCCGCCTTGGTCACTCTAATTTGGGCTGATGGACTTTGATATTTTGTATGCGTGCGTTTTCTCATGGTTAAAGATATCGCTGCTACGATTGCTACTAATAAAATTACTGCTGCAATCTCAAATGCGAATACGTATTCGGTATATAAAACCCGACCCAATGCTTTAGTATTACTGTAATCAGCAGCTTTAGCGATTGGTTCCACTACGTTATCACTCGAAAAGATACCGCCTGTAATAACACTAATCATCATCACAAACATTATAACTGCAACCGCAATACCCAGCGGTAAATAACGCACAAAGCCTTCGCGTAATCGAGCAATGTTGATATCTAGCATCATTACCACGAACAAAAATAACACCATAACCGCGCCGACATAAACCAGCACTAAACTAATGGCTAAAAATTCAGCTTCTAACGTCATCCAGATAACGGCACTTGTAAAAAAAGTCAGGACGAGAGATAAGGCGGCATGGACTGGGTTTCTTACAGTAACAACAGCTGTCGCTGCGACCACTGTCATCAAAGCAAAAATATAAAAGATAATGGTTTCAGTCATTTGGTTGAATTACCGATAAGGTGCGTCAGCTGCACGATCCGCTGCGAGTTGAGATTCATATTTGTCACCAAACTCTAGTAACTTTTCTTTTGTCATAATGTTTTCACCACGATTCTCAAAGTGATATTCGAAAATATTAGTTTCAACAACAGCATCGACAGGACAGGCTTCTTCACAAAACCCACAATAAATGCATTTAAACAGATCTATATCGTATTTCGTTGTTCTTCTAGTTCCATCAGCCCTTTCTTCTGATTCAATCGTAATTGCTAGAGCAGGACAAACAGCTTCACACAACTTACAACCAATACAACGTTCTTCGCCGTTGGGATAGCGGCGCAACGCATGTAAACCACGAAAGCGCGGACTAATGGGTGTCTTCTCTTCAGGGTATTGAACCGTGATTTTCTTACTGAAAAAATACCTTCCAGTCACGCTCATACCCTTGAGTAACTCAAGTAAAAGAAAGCTTTTCAGATAATATTTTATAGTTGCATACATATGCTTTAACAAACCGCCTAATTAAACCAAGGGCCGACTTTGAAATAGACAAAAAAGCCTTCGACTACAAGCCATACAATAGTCACCGGAATTAAAACCTTCCAGCCCAATCGCATTATCTGGTCATAACGATATCGTGGAAAGGTTGCTCGAAACCATAAAAATAACAACATAAAGAAGCCCGTCTTCAAAAATAACCAGACGATGTTATCGCCCATCAAAGACGGCAAGGGACTTAGCCAACCACCGAAAAACATGAGTGAGGCAAGCATTGCTATTAAAATCATATTGGCGTATTCGGCAAGAAAAAACACCGCAAAGGTCATGCCAGAATACTCCACATGAAAACCGGCTACGATTTCAGATTCACCCTCAGCCACATCAAATGGTGCTCGATTGGTTTCAGCCACACCCGATATTAAATAAACCATGAATAGTGGAAACAATGGAAGTATATACCAATGATAAATACCCCCTGCTTGACTATTAACTATATCTCCAAGATTCAAGCTACCCGCAGCCATCAGCACACCGACTAAAGAAAAGCCCATAGCAATTTCGTAAGCCACAATTTGTGCGGCCGAACGCATTGCGCCTAACAAGGCATATTTAGAGTTTGATGCCCAGCCAGCAATAATAACGCCATAAACTCCGAGTGACGTCATTGCCAAAATGTACAACAGACCAGCATTGATATCAGCAAAAACCAAGGTATCAGTAAAAGGCATAACCGCCCAAGCAGCCATCGAAGGTGCAAAGGTAAGAATGGGTGCAATAATGAACAGATAACGGTTTGATTTAGTCGGAATGATGATCTCTTTGAACATCAGCTTAAACATATCTGCGAATGGTTGAAATAAGCCTTTGGGTCCAACACGATTAGGACCTATACGATTCTGCATGTAGCCAATGACTTTTCGTTCAGCCAACGTGTAATAAGCGACCACAATAAATAATGGCACTAAAATAATGAAAACCTTTAAAAGTGTATAGGTCGTAAACTGGATACCGTCGGGCAAAGATAACCAGAGATTAGTCAGTATATCGTTCACCCAAATTTCTCCAGCTCGACAAGCCCATAGGCACCACTCAAATCCTTCACCGCATGAATACCCGTTGGAATATAAACACAACCTGCGGGAACATTTTCATCAATTCGTAAAGGTAACGTTGCAACACCCTCACCCTGCTTAACTTTAACTTTTTCGACACCCGTTAGGTTGAGTTTATCCACCTGTGCCTGATTCATTGCCACAACACATTGCTGGCTCATCAGCGGTGTTTTTTGAAGTGGCTGAGCTTCAAGCACCAAGCTATCAGTCGAATAAATTGGAGTAGCACTTACTTTTTGAAGCAATCGGGGCTTAATTGGGAGCTTTGTATACGCCGATTGAACACCACAAAGATTATTCAAATTTATGTTACGACAAGCTTCCTTCACTTCATTGCGCACTGCAATAGAGTCCGAGTACTCAAAGGCATCCGGAACCAACAGTTGCCCTAATGCCGTCAGTATTTTCCAACCTTGTCGAATACCACCTTCAGGTTGAATAAGACCTTTAAAACTTTGCCACAAACCCTCAACATTAACAAAAGTCCCAGACGTTTCTGTAAAACAAGCTAAAGGCAAAACTAAATCAGCATTGTCACGCGTAAAATCGTTACTAAAACTATCGATGGCAATTATAAAGTCATTATTTTTTGATAACTGCTGAGCAACTTCTGAAACGTTGGTTTCTAGTACAGGATTAACGGCAAAAGTTAATAAAACTTGGTGTTGTGAATTCAAAATTTCGGTTGTGTTTTGCCCTGATTTATCAATTTTGTTTCCAGCAACGCCTCGATGAGGCAAAACACCCGCTAAACTAGCGCCAGCACTATTGGCCGATGGTGATAAATAACCCAGAGTTGCACCTGATGCAGTAGAAATTGCTTCACAAAGTTCTTGAATTAACGACAGGTGTGGGTTGGATAATGATTGAATGCCGACAATTAAAGCGGCATCTTCGGCCTTACTGAGTGATTTGGCGATTGCTTTATGCTGTTTACTCACTTTACATTCTGCAATGGTGGCTTGAATGTGAGTTGGCAGCTCAGCCTGAGCAGCAAGCGCAGCCAAAACACCAGCCAAGTCGACTACTAATTGCTCAGCTGAACCCGCTAGCTCTTGCTCAAGCGGAAAGTTGTACTGACCACTTAGGTGACTAATTGAGGAAACTGCTGCGCCGTTATTAATAGCTGCTTTACGTAGACGATGCGCCAAGATAGGTTGTTCTAATCTGAGATTACCCGCCACTATTAAACAAGCGTTCAAAGATTCTATCGATTCTAGTGATCGACCTAGCCAAGGCATAACAGCTGTTTTGTCTTGGTTAGAGAAGTCGACTTGGTTGAGTCGAAAATCAATATTATTAGACCCTAAGCCCCTTAGTAACTTTTGTAGCAGAAAATGTTCTTCTAGCGTTGACTGTGGATTAACGAGGGCTGCTATTTGATTACCGTTCAAATTAGCAGCAGCAGATAACTTTTCGGTCGCAACATTAACAGCAGTCTCCCAATCAACTTCTTTTAGTTGCCCATTCACACGTAACAAAGGCATTTTGATGCGAGATTCACTGCTAAGAGCGGTGTAACTAAAACGATCCCGATCTGAGATCCAAGATTCATTAATGGATTCATTTTCGCGCGGTATAACTCGCATTACCTTATTATTACGGGTATGAACATACAAGTTAGAGCCGATACAGTCATGAGCTGCAATTGTAGGATGCTGGGTTAACTCCCAAGCACGTGCCGTATATCTTGAGGGTTTGGCCGTTAGAGCCCCAACAGGACAAATGTCAATAATATTACCCGATAACTCCGATGAAATAGCTTTCGCAATATAAGTACCAATCTCAGCATTTTCACCTCGGCCGGTTAAACCCATTTCAGGTAATCCAGCAATCTCATCACCAAAACGAACACAACGAGTACAGTGGATACAACGGGTCAAATCAGTCGCTATCAACGGACCAATATTTTTATCCATAACAACGCGTTTTTGTTCTGTATAACGTGAAACACCAGCACCAAAACCCATGGCGACATCTTGCAACTCACATTCACCACCTTGGTCACAGATTGGACAATCTAATGGGTGATTAATTAACAAAAATTCCATTGTTGATTTCTGTGCGGCAATGGCTTTGGACGAACGAGTAAAAACCACCATGCCAGCTGAAACTTGAGTTGCGCAAGCCGGCATTGGTTTAGGTGCCCTTTCAATTTCAACCAGACACATGCGACAGTTTGCAGCAACTGATAATTTTTTGTGATAACAAAAGCGAGGTACCACAATATTGTTATCATCAGCCACATCAATCAACAATCGACCAGCTTCTGCCTTGATTTCCTGTCCGTTGATGGTGAGTGTAATACTGTCGCCCATTACTATATTTACCTTATCTCTTTTCTAAAATGTAACAACTAGGGCTAGTAAGACTAGCCTACTTATCTTATATAAACGTTGACTCGCTGGTAACGCACCAACTAACCATAATCAAGAAGCCAAAATTAACTTAACATCGAACGTTTATGATCAACATAATACTGAAATTCATGACGGAAATGTTTAATGAAACTCCATACGGGCATTGCTGCGGCATCTCCTAATGCACAAATAGTACGACCTTCAATTTTATGCGATACTTCTTCCAGTAGCTGAATATCTTCTGATCGACCCTTGCCATCAACAATACGGCAAAGTACTCGATACAACCAGCCAGTACCCTCACGACAAGGCGTGCATTGGCCACATGATTCTGAAAAATAGAATCTCGAAATTCGACGTAAAGTTTTTACCATGTCGGTTGTCTCATCCATTATCACAACGGCGCCCGAACCTAACATCGAACCAGCTTTGGTAATTGAATCGTAGTCCATTGTACATTCCATCATTAACTCACCCGGTAAAACTGGGACAGAAGAGCCTCCGGGAATGACAGCTTTCAACTTTCGGCCATCTTTTACACCACCCGCCATTTCTAACAAATCCTTAAAAGGCGTACCCATACTAATTTCAAAATTACTGGGCTTATTCACATGCCCTGAAACCGAAAATAATTTAACACCGCCATTGTTAGGTATGCCGAGGTTTGCAAACCATTCGGGTCCATTACGAATAATGGCAGGCACTGAAGCCAGCGACTCGGTATTATTTATAGTTGTCGGTCGACCGTATAAACCAAAATTAGCAGGAAAAGGTGGCTTGAATCTAGGTTGGCCTTTTTTACCTTCCAGTGACTCTAGCAAAGCGGTTTCTTCACCACAAATATAAGCGCCAGCACCCAAAACGGTATGAAGATCAAAATCAATTCCACTGCCTAATATGTTCTTACCAACATAACCCGCTTCATAGGCTTCCTTCAGAGCTGCTTCGAAATGCAGGTATGGCTCATCCATGAACTCACCACGCATATAGTTGTAACCAACGGTGGCACCGATTGAATACCCACCAATAATCATACCCTCAACTAAAGCATGGGGATTAAAACGGAGAATATCACGATCTTTACAGGTACCAGGCTCGGATTCATCTGAATTACAAACTAAGTATTTTTGCCCGGGTGCATTACGTGGCATAAAACTCCATTTTAACCCAGTTGGAAAACCAGCACCACCCCGACCCCGCAATCCAGAAGCCTTTACTTCTGCAATAACGTCTTCCTGAGAAATCTTTTCATCAATAATTTTTTTTAGCGCTTGATAACCACCTGTTTTCAGGTAGCTTTCCATTGACCAAGGCTGATCATATTGAAAAGTTGCAGAACATACTTTGTTAGCCATCATTATTTCAGCCCATCCAAAATTTCATCGACTTTGTCAAGTGTCAAATTAACGTGATAAACATGATTAACCTGCATCATTGGCCCACCAGAACAGGCGGCAAGGCATTCTTCTTCGCACTTTAAAAAAATCCGCCCATCTTCTGTACTTTCACCCATTTTAATGCCCAGCTTGTTTTCAATGTGTTCAACAATATGATCTGAACCCATCAACATGCAGCTTATATTGGTGCAAATGGCAACATTATTACGACCCACTGGCTTTGTCTCATACATCGAATAAAATGAGGCCACTTCGTAAACATGAATGGCGGCCATATCCAGATAATCTGCTACCGCATCCATGAGCTCAGTTGTAAGAAACCCATGATTTTGATGCTGAGCTGCATTCAGAGCTCCGATCACTGCTGACCGTTTACGGTCTGCAGGAAACTTCGCTACCCAATGATCTATTTCTTTAAGGGTATGATCCGAAAATATTTCAAATTTTAAATTTTTAAGCTTGGCCATTATCTGTCGATCTCACCAAAAACAATATCTTGCGTACCAATAATCGCAACAACATCAGACAACATGTGACCGGTTGCCATTTCATTCATACTCGACAAATGGGCGAATCCTGGTGCACGCACCTTCAGCCTATAAGGCTTGTTAGCGCCGTCTGATATTAAGTAAACTCCAAACTCACCTTTGGGATGTTCAATAGCTGTATAAACTTCACCCTCCGGTACGGTGTAACCCTCAGTGAAAAGTTTGAAGTGATGAATCAATCCCTCCATGTCAGCCTTGGCCATTTCGCGCCTTGGCGCCGCTACTTTATGGTTCTCAGATAAAACTATGCCGGGGTTATCTCTTAACCAACTAATACACTGCTTAACAATACGATTAGACTGGCGCATTTCTTCAATGCGCACCAAGTAACGATCGTAACAATCACCGTTAGTACCGACAGGAATATCAAAGTCCATTCTATCGTAGACTTCATAGGGTTGTTTTTTACGTAAATCCCATTCGACCCCGGATCCACGCAACATGGGACCAGTAAAACCAAGTTGAAACGCTCGTTCCTGAGTGACAACACCAATACCAACCGTACGCTGCTTCCATATTCTGTTATCGGTTAACAGTGTTTCATATTCATCAATGTAACCAGGGAAACGATTAGTAAAATCTTCGGTAAAATCTAACAGGCTACCCTGTCGATTTTCATTCAAACGCGCCGCTTCCTTCTTGCTGCGCCAGCGACTTTCTTGGTATTGCGGCATAGCATCTGGCAGGTCACGAGCAACGCCACCCGGACGATAATAAGTAGCATGCATGCGAGCACCTGAGACCGCTTCATACAGGTCCATCAAATCTTCACGCTCACGAAATGCATAAAGGAACATCGTCATTGCGCCAACATCCAATGCGTGCGTTCCAATCCACATTAGGTGGTTCAATATGCGCGTAATTTCATCAAACATAACACGAATATATTTAGCACGTTCTGGAATATCCAACTCAAGCAGCTTTTCAATAGCAAGCACATAGCCATGTTCATTACACATCATCGACACATAGTCGAGCCGATCCATGTAACCAATGTTTTGATTGTAAGGTTTAGTTTCTGCAAGCTTTTCTGTACCGCGGTGCAACAATCCAATGTGCGGGTCAGCTCGTTCGATAACCTCGCCATCCATCTCCAGTACTAAACGTAAAACGCCATGCGCCGCGGGGTGCTGCGGACCAAAGTTTAACGTGTAGTTTTTAATCTCAGGCATCGCCCTGCGCCTCTTTCTTTTCTTGATTCATTTGCTCATCAGAAATATAGCGATGATCTTCTCGTATCACCTTGGGAACTAATATTCGCGGCTCAATACTAACTGGCTCATATATGACCCGTCTCTTAACAGAGTCATAGCGCATTTCAACATTGCCAATTAGTGGGAAATCTTTACGGAATGGATGCCCAACAAATCCATAGTCAGTCAATATCCGCCTTAAATCAGGGTGGCCACTGAATAATAATCCAAATAAATCGAAGGCTTCACGCTCATACCAGTCTGCAGAAGCCCAAACGCCAGTAATGGTTGGTAAAACAGGAAAGCTATCATCAGCAGCAAAAACTTTAAGGCGTAAACGACAATTATTTTGATAGGAAATAAGATGATAAACTGCTGCAAATCGAGAGCCGTTATCAACAACAGATTCTAATTCGTCACCGAACTGCAACCGACCTGTAGTTGTAGACGCATCAACACCTCGACTAAAACCTGCGTTAGAAGCGTCATTAGTTTGCCATTCAGTCACACCAAACTGAGAATAATCGACACCACATAGATCCATAAGCTGCTCAAACTTAAACTTATCACTTTCTTTAAGTTGAGTGGCTACTTCGATTAAGTTTTCTGGCGTAACAACAACGGTCAATTCCTGGTATTTAATCTCGACAGAAACCAGTTGTTCACCAAAAGCAGTGCCTAAAGAATCAGCTAACTGTTTTAAAGAAGTTGCCATATTATCGGGCTATCGTATTAGTGTTTTTAATTTTATTTTGGAGTTGCATGATGCCATATAAAAGCGCTTCAGCAGTGGGTGGACATCCAGGTACATAGACGTCGACAGGGACTACACGATCACAACCTCGAACGACCGCATAGGAATAATGGTAATAACCACCACCATTAGCGCAAGAACCCATTGATATAACCCAACGCGGTTCAGCCATTTGATCATAAACTTTGCGTAAGGCAGGTGCCATTTTGTTAACCAGCGTACCGGCAACAATCATTACATCAGACTGTCGGGGGCTGGGACGAAAGATTATTCCAAACCGATCTAAATCATAACGGGCTGCGCCTGCTTGCATCATTTCAACAGCACAGCAAGCTAAGCCAAAGGTCATAGGCCACATAGAACCTGTACGCGCCCAATTGATTAATTTATCAGCAGAGGTCGTCATAAACCCTTGCTCGAATACACCTTCTACTCCCATTCGAGTGCCCCTTTTTTCCACTCAAAAATAAACCCGACTACGAGCACACTCAGAAAAACACCCATTGCAACTAGACCAAAGGTACCGATCTCATCGAGCACAATTGCCCATGGAAATAGGAACGCTATTTCCAAATCAAAGATAATAAATAATATGGCAACCAGGTAATAGCGCACATCAAACTTCATACGACTATCTTCGAATGCTTCAAAGCCACATTCGTACGGGGAGTTTTTTTCGGCATCTGGTCGAGATGGACCTAATAGCTTACCTGCAACGATGAACATCGAACCCATAACAAGGGTGACAATCATGAATATTAAAATCGGTAAATAGTTACCTAACATACGAAACAAAAGGCCTCTAAATAAATGCTAACGCTGAAACAGCGATGAGCTTATAACGGTGATAGCTGAGCGTTAATTACTTACTTCAAACTACGTGTAATATTTTAACAAATATAATCAATTTATGACAACACAATCGCGCTTAAAATCTAAATTTTTACATAAAAATGGTGCCGATGGCCGGAGTCGAACCGGCACAGCTTTCGCCACTACCCCCTCAAGATAGCGTGTCTACCAATTCCACCACATCGGCAATAATTCATTAGTTAGCAGGCGGTAAATCTGATCCTGAAATCACATCGGATGATGTGTCAACGGGTGGCAAATCACTTTCTACTAATGTCGTTTCTTGAACCTCTTCGGTACCCATTGAAGTCACGCTCTGCATTAGACTTCCAGAGTCGTTACGATGGCTACCTAAATACGCCAAAGACATACAAACAACGAAGAATAACGTTGCTAAAATAGCGGTTGTTTTAGTTAAGAAATTACCCGAACCTTTCGAGCCAAATACGGTTGATGAAGAACCACTGCCGAAAGCGGCACCTGCATCAGCTCCTTTACCATGCTGCATTAGCACCAAAACAATCAAGCTTACTGACAGAATGACCTGAACAATAAGCAATGCGCTATTTAAATTTTCCATCAAACTTCCCTAAACGGATTGAGCAATTGCTAAAAAGTCGGAAGCCTTTAATGCCGCGCCACCTATTAAACCACCATCTATATCGGGTTGGGATAATAAGTCCTTTGCATTTTTCGGATTCATGCTTCCGCCATATAAAATTTGTACCTTTTCAGCAACAACTGAATCCAGTTCCGCTAACTTGTTTCGTATAAACCGATGAACTGCTTGTGCTTGGTCGGGTGTTGCGACTTGCCCTGTGCCAATTGCCCAAACTGGTTCATAGGCAATAACACTTTTGGCTATTGCTAAAATACCCTGCGACTCTATTACAGCCTCTAACTGCCTTACAACAACCGATTCTGTTAAGCCTTCTTCGCGCTCTTTCAAAGACTCACCAATACATAAGATTGGTATTAAACCTGACTTAACAGCCATTGCGAAACGATCGGCAACAAGCTGGTCTGATTCTAAGTAAATAGCCCGGCGTTCAGAGTGCCCCACTAGGGCGTAACGACAACCACACTCTTTTAGCATAGCGGCTGAGATTTCACCGGTAAAAGCACCCGCTGCTTGATCACAAACGTTTTGAGCACCTAGCAGCACATCAGTATCATCTAGCATACTACCAACTTCCATTAGAAAAATAGATGAAGGAAAAACGACTAGCTCTATATTTTCAAAATGACCTGCTCCACACCCGACTTTAATACCGTCAACCAGCTCTCTGACACTAGCTAAGCTGCCATTCATCTTCCAGTTTCCAGCAATCAGGGTGGTTCTCATCTGTTTTAACTAGTAATAAAATCGCGTGAAAGGTTACTCACCTAACGACAATAAATCAATCGACAAATCAATAAATCATGTAAATAATTAATTTGAAGCCGATACGGTTACACAGGCGGCTATTTCAGATGCCAGTTTATTCACTAACACGGCATCCTCACCTTCCACCATTACTCTAATCAATGGCTCAGTGCCCGATGCTCTTAGCAAAACCCTACCTTTTCCATTGAGCTCTAGCTTTGCCGCACTCACCGCTTGCTGAATCTCCGGCATTGATTCAAAATCAATCTTTTTAGCAATAGGTACATTAATCATAATTTGAGGGTATAAAGTCATGCCGTCACAGGCTTCGGTCAAAGTGATACCCTTTTCAACTAACCAGTCTAACACTTGCAATGAGGCTATAATGCCATCGCCTGTCGATGTCTTATCAAGACAAATAATATGCCCCGATGACTCTCCACCGACAGACCAGCCTTTGTCCATTAACTTTTCCATAACATGTCGATCACCAACATTAGCTCTTTCGAATCCAATGCCTTCTTTTTCCAGAGCATGCTCCAGCCCTAAGTTAGTCATCAGTGTACCAACCACTCCGCCCGCTAGGCGACCCGTCATTAATTTACTTTTGGCAATAATAAAAAGCAGTTGGTCACCGTCTTTCACATCACCTTTAGAGTCCATCATCATCAGTCGGTCGCCATCGCCATCGAACGCAATGCCCATATCAGCCTGATTTTCCAATACCATTGCACGCATATTGTCAGGGTGAAGCGCACCGACATCTTTGTTAATATTCAAGCCGTTTGGCTTACATCCTAACTCAAGTACATCTGCACCTAATTCACGAAAGACAGCGGGGGCAATATGGTAGGTTGCACCATGGGCACAATCAACTACTATCTTCATACCTCTCAATGTCGTGTTAAACGGAATTGAGCTCTTGCAGTACTCAATATAGCGACCTCTCGCATCCTCCATTCGAGTTGCTTTGCCCAACAATTCGGATTCAACCATCGTCAGTGGCTGATCAATCATGTCTTCTATTGCTTGTTCAACTTTATCTGACAACTTATAGCCATCGGCATTAAAAAACTTAACCCCATCGTCATGATATGGATTATGCGATGCACTAATCACTATACCTGCAACCGCTCTTCGAGCTTGCGTCATATAAGCAACTGCGGGTGTCGGCATAGGTCCTAATAATATGACATCTAGACCCGCAGCGGCCAAACCTGCCTCTAGAGCTGATTCAAACATATAGCCAGATATTCGAGTATCCTTTCCAATAACAACACTTCCCTTACCCTGCTTTGCAAGCACCTTGCCAGCCGCCCAACCAACCTTCATTACAAAGTCAACCGTCATTGGTGGAACGCCTACCTTGCCACGAATGCCATCAGTACCAAAATATCGTCGACTCATTACAACCCTCCTTTGTTTATTTTTATATTCTAACCAAGCCTGTTGTTCATATAGTGATCTAATTTAACTTAGGTGGTGAAGTGCATTTACTATTGCAATTGCATCTAATGTTTCAGGGACATCATGAACACGGATTATATCGGCCCCCAACATTGCTGCAATAACGGCACTCGAAACGCTGCCGTAAAGACGTTGATCGACAGGTTTATTGAGTATCGTACCGATCATGCCCTTTCGTGACATACCCACTAGCAAGGGCACACCTAATGATTTGAATTCAGCAAGTGATTGCAACAGCTGCAAATTATGTTGCAATGTTTTTCCAAAACCAAAGCCAGGATCAATAATGATATTGTTCGGCTTGATGCCTGCATCAATTGCTGCATCAATACGACGCTTTAAAAAATCCAACACTTCACTCACTACATTGTTATAGGTAGGATTTTTTTGCATTGTTTCTGGTGTACCTTGCATGTGCATAAAGCACACTGGCACATCAAGATCTGCCGCCAATTCCAATGAGCTCTCTAATCGGAGGGCCCAAATACTGTTAATCATGGTAGCCCCAGCATCGACTGCTTGCTGCATCACATCGGGCTTGTTTGTATCGATTGAAATGGGCACATCCGACACTTCTCGAATTAATTTTATGAGTGGAACGGTGCGAGACAGCTCTAGCTCGAGAGCAACTTGTATTGATCCAGGTCTAGTCGACTCTCCACCTACATCAAGAATATCAACGCCATCATCAATCAGTTGAAGGGCATGCTGAAAAGCGTTATCTATGGCAGAAAACTGTCCACCATCCGAAAATGAATCGGGTGTCGTGTTTATTACACCCATTACTTGAACGTAATTATTCGACTTGGAATGAACTAAATTGTCCTTTGCTGTGTTAAATGGGCGCATTAAAAAGCAAAGATCGATTACTCGATCCTTGCCCAGGTTTAGGGTTAGTGGAGCTTAGTAGCTGGATCGGGAAGATCTGAGTTTTCATCTTCCTTAATTTTTTCAGCCTCAACTGGGGCATTATTCCCACCATTACCTGAAGAACTAGACTCATCTTCAGTCCAATCCTTAGGTGGGCCAGGAATCTTGCCTTCCATTATTGAATCAATTTGACTGGAATCAATTGTTTCATATTTCATCAAAGCATCTGCCATAATATGCAGTTTATCTTCATTTTCTTTCAAAATATCGACTGAACGCTGATAGTTTCTGTCGATGAGCGTCCGAATTTCAGAATCAATAGCTCGAACAGTCTCATCTGACACTGTTTTTTGTTTACCCATTGATTTACCAAGGAACACTTCGCCTTCTTCTTCGCTATACGATAATGGACCCATACGGTCAGATAGACCCCACTGTGTCACCATACTACGGGCAATACTAGTAGCACGTTCAATATCGTTTGATGCACCTGTTGTAACAGCGTCAGCACCAAAGATTTGCTCTTCAGCTATGCGACCACCGTACAAACTGGATAGCTGACTTTCAAGCAATTTTTTGCTGTAACTATAGCGATCTTCGACCGGCAAAAACATAGTCACACCCAGCGCACGACCTCGAGGAATGATACTAACCTTATAAACTGGATCATGCTCAGGCACAATCCGGCCAACAATAGCATGCCCTGCTTCGTGATAAGCAGTGAGCTTTTTCTCAGCATCGTTCATGATCATTGACTTGCGCTCAGCGCCCATCATGATCTTATCTTTTGCTCTCTCAAACTCACCCATAAACACGAGCTTCTTATTGCTTCTTGCAGCAAACAGAGCGGCTTCATTAACTAAATTGGCAAGATCAGCACCAGAAAAACCTGGCGTACCACGCGCAATTACCATGGCATCTACATTATCAGCAGCGGGCACTTTTCGCATATGAACTTTGAGGATTTGTGCACGACCACGAACATCGGGAAGAGGCACAACAACTTGACGATCAAAACGACCAGGTCTTAATAAGGCTGGGTCTAACACGTCAGGACGATTAGTTGCGGCAATTACAATAACGCCTTCATTACCTTCAAAACCATCCATTTCAACCAGTAGCTGATTTAATGTTTGCTCACGCTCATCATGACCACCGCCAACTCCAGCACCACGATGTCTACCAACAGCATCAATTTCATCTATAAAGATTATGCAGGGAGAATGCTTCTTTGCCTGCTCAAACATATCACGAACACGAGAGGCGCCGACACCAACAAACATTTCAACAAAGTCAGAACCTGAGATAGTAAAGAAGGGCACTTTGGCTTCACCCGCTATGGCTTTAGCGAGAAGTGTTTTACCTGTCCCCGGAGAGCCTACCATCAAGATACCACGAGGAATTCTACCACCAAGCTTTTGGAATTTAGAGGGGTCTCGTAGAAACTCTACCAACTCACCTACTTCTTCCTTTGCCTCATCAACGCCTGCAACATCGTTAAAGGAAATATTAATCTGATCTTCACTCAGTAAGCGCGCCTTGCTTTTGCCAAATGACATAGCGCCTTTGCCCCCACCGCCACCTTGCATTTGGCGCATGAAGAAAACCCATAAGCCTATTAAAACAATGAATGGGAACCAGCTTACGAATATGTGCGCAAGTAAAGAAGGCTGCTCAGGCGGCTTACCGACAATTGAAACGTTTGCACGATCCATTTCACCAATTATTGCTGAATTATCTGTCTCAGGGCTGTAGGTCGTGAATGCAATACCCGATTTCAACTGACCCGTGATGTTTTGACCTTCGATCACAACTTCTTGCACCTGACCTTGCTTCACCTGAGTAAGGAAATCAGAGTACTTGAGATTGGTGCCACTACTAGTAGTGCGTCCACCAAAGCTCTGGAATACCGTCAATAAGACAACAGCGATTACCACCCATAATATTAAATTCTTTGCTACATCATTCACTTGTCAACACCTTATATTGTGTTTACTAAATCAGCATTTTTAAATACTAACTTAGAATAATTTAGAACCGACACTCAACGTGTCATATTACTGCCAAACGGACTAGATACCCGCGTATTCTCATCCCAAATCTTTACTTCAAACCACTACAAACTGCATAGATTTCACGAGACCTTGCCCGAGATGCATCCGGCTTACGATACTTGACAGATTTGAAAGCCAATTTAAATGACGAAATAAGCGCTTCGTAACCTTCTCCCTGAAACAGCTTAACAACAAATTGTCCATCTTTTGCCAAACAATCCTTCGCTAACTCGAAGGCCAACTCCCCCAAATACATTGATCTGGGTTGATCTACTGAGTCAACTCCACTTAAGTTGGGGGCCATATCAGATAAAACAAGGTCAACTGGTTGCCTATCAACCAAATCAAGAATTTGTTCTAATGTATCCGCCTCTGTGAAGTCTCCTTGAATAATCTCTACGCCTGCAATTGGATCAACCGGCAATATATCAATTGCGATCAGACGGCCTTTGGGGCCAGCAAAATGACTCACATATTCACTCCAACCACCAGGCGCCGCACCCAAATCTAGCACAAACATACCTGGCTTCAGCAGCTTGTCTTTTTGCTGCAGCTCTATTAGTTTATAAACTGCACGCGAGCGATAGCCTTCTTTTCGTGCCTGCAGGACATATTGGTCGTCATGGTGTTCCTGGAGCCATTTTTGGCTACTTTTGGAGCGTGACATGCTTTAATTCTCGAAACCTATATTGACAAGTTGTGTTAGTATGCGCAGCTTTAAAGCCACATCAGAACTTAGCACTAGAATGAACCTATCAAAAGAACAAAATAAACGTTTAAGAGCCGAATCTCATCAATTGAAGCCTGTCGTAATGATCGGCCAGAACGGCTTAACTGAAGCGGTTCAAAATGAAATCGAAATAGCCATTGAACATCATGAACTAATTAAAATTCGAATACCAGCTTCAGAAAAATCAGTCAAAAAACAAATGATTGACGCTATTTGCGCCCGTCATAAGGCTGAGCCAGTACAAGCCATTGGAAATGTTGCCGTGATTTATCGTTTCAACGCTAAAGCCCATGAGCCAGCAAAAGTAGCCAAAACTAGCCCGAGTCCGAAGAGTAAACCAATACGAACCAGACGATAACTGACGCCTCGAAGCCCCATCATCCCTAGGATGGGGGGCTTTAAGCTAGCGATAATGAACCGCAGTAACCTCATATTCGCGATCGCCGCTAGGCGCTCGAACAATCACTTCATCACCTTCTTCTTTACCTATCATTGCTCTAGCAATAGGTGAACTGATAGCAATACGATTTAGCCTAATATCTGCTTCAATATTGCCAACAATCTGATAAGTAACCTCTTCATTACTTTCAACATCAATTAACTCAACGGTACAGCCAAAAACAACCTTGCCTGTTTGATTTAGCTTTTTAACGTCAATAATCTGAGCATTACCTAACACTGATTCTAGCTCAGCAATACGGCCTTCCATAAAGCCCTGCTCTTCGCGGGCCGCATGGTATTCTGCATTTTCTTTTAAGTCACCGTGATCTCTTGCAACCGCAATGGCTTCAATTACGATGGGTCTTTTTACATATTTTAAATCTTTTAGTTCTGCCTTTAATCTTTCAGAGCCTTCAGCTGTTACTGGAATTTGGTTCATAATTAATAATCCTGATGCAATGTTTGCAGCCTATATACGTCACCAATCTCACGGTGAGACATGGCCTGACAGATCGCTTTTCCGCCTGAAAGCGTCGTAGAGTAACAAACCGAATGCATGAGTGCCTCACGTCGAATCGCATAAGAGTCACCAATAGCAGACCGACCTTCGGTGGTATTGACGATTAACGCAATTTCATCGTTCTTTATCATATCAACAATGTGTGGCCGACCTTCTTTCACTTTATTGACATGCTTACATTCGATACCAGCAGCCTGAATCATCTTCGCTGTGCCACTTGTTGCGACTAAATTAAATCCCCGATCATGAAGCTCTTTTGCCAAACTGGCAACCGATCGTTTATCGGTTTCACGCACGCTTAAAAATGCAGTGCCAGGCATAGGAATACTAACGCCCGCCCCTTGCATGGCTTTCGCAAAAGCCTCAGAAAACGACTGACCAATCCCCATCACTTCGCCAGTAGATTTCATTTCCGGCCCAAGAATCGGGTCTACACCTTGAAATTTTGCGAACGGGAATACAGATTCTTTTACTGATACAAAATTAGGTATTACCTGTTCTGTTCTACCTTGATCAACCAAAGACTGGCCGACCATGCAACGCGCAGCCACTTTTGCTAAAGGAACACCGGTTGCTTTAGAAACAAAAGGCACGGTACGCGCAGCTCTCGGGTTAACTTCAAGAATATAAATTTCTTCACCTTTAATGGCGAACTGAGTATTCATCAAGCCAACAACATTGAGGGCTTTCGCTAGTTGCGCTACTTGGGTACAAAGTTTCTTCTGGATATGATCGGGCAGTGAGTAAGGTGGAAGAGAACAGGCCGAATCACCTGAGTGAACACCTGCTTGCTCAATGTGCTCCATTAAGCCACCAATCACAACATTCTCGCCATCACATATTGCATCAACATCGACTTCAATCGCTTCATCTAGAAAACGATCGAGCAATATCGGTGAATCTTTAATAATTTTTACCGCTTCCTTCATGTAATTGGCCAGATCTTCTTGATCATGCACGATTTCCATTGCACGTCCACCTAGAACGTAAGAAGGCCTAACCACTAGCGGGAAACCAACCTCATCAGCCAAAGCAGCAGAGGATTCAACATCAAACGCAATGCGATTGGGGGGTTGAAGCAACCCTAGATCATTAATCATTTTTTGGAAACGTTCGCGATCTTCGGCTAGGTCGATCGAATCTGGCGTTGTACCAATAATAGGTACACCTGCAGCTTCGAGTGCACGAGCCAGGTTTAACGGGGTTTGCCCACCAAACTGGACAATCACACCTTTAGGCTTTTCCAGATGAACTATTTCAAGCACATCTTCATAGGTCAAAGGTTCGAAATACAATCGATCAGAGGTGTCGTAGTCAGTCGAAACAGTCTCAGGGTTGCAATTAACCATAATCGTTTCATAGCCGTCTTCGCGCAGGGCCATTGCTGCATGAACACAACAATAGTCGAACTCAATTCCCTGCCCGATTCGATTAGGTCCGCCACCTAACACCATAATTTTGTCGCGACCACTCGGCGCAGCTTCGCACTCTTGCTCGTAGGTTGAGTAAAGATAAGCAGTGGAGGATGAAAATTCTGCTGCACAAGTATCAACTCGTTTATAAACGGGGCGAATACCCAGCGCCCGACGCAAGTTACCTACTTCTATTTCATCCGCTTCAAGTACGGTCGCCAGACGCCTATCTGAAAAGCCTTTTCTTTTTAAAGCAAAGAATTCTTTGGCGCTAATTGATTTGACATCACGCCCTTTTAACTCTGTTTCACAACGCACCAAGTCTTCAATCTGCGCCAAGAACCAGGGGTCAATTTTAGTTTCGTCGAATAGCCGCTGAGCACTATATCCAGCGCGGAATGCATCGGCCACGTACCAAATACGATTCGCACCGGGCAATCTAAGCTCTTTTCGAAACAAGTCTTCACGCTCGTCTTCATTCAGGTTTGGATCAATGATTTCATCCAGACCAAACACACCCGTTTCTAAGCCACGGAGCGCTTTTTGAAATGACTCCTGAAAACTACGCCCAATCGCCATGACTTCACCAACCGACTTCATTTGAGTCGATAAACGATCATCCGCCTGAGGAAATTTCTCGAAAGTAAAACGCGGTATTTTAGTCACGACATAATCAATAGAAGGCTCAAACGATGCCGGAGTTGCGCCACCAGTAATGTCATTTTGTAGCTCATCTAAAGTATATCCAACTGCCAACTTGGCAGCTACTTTAGCAATTGGAAACCCCGTTGCCTTTGAAGCCAAGGCGGAAGAACGTGACACTCGTGGGTTCATTTCGATGACGATCATTTCACCATTTTCTGGATTAATCGCAAACTGTACGTTTGACCCACCTGTCTCGACACCAATTTTCCGTAATACCGCAATCGAAGCATTACGCATGATTTGATATTCCTTATCGGTCAGCGTTTGTGCAGGAGCCACTGTAATAGAATCGCCCGTATGCACGCCCATCGGATCAAGGTTTTCGATGGAGCAAATAATAATACAATTGTCGTTACGGTCACGCACGACTTCCATTTCGTACTCTTTCCAGCCTAGTACCGATACTTCAATCAATACCTCGGTAGTCGGCGAGAGTTCAAGTCCGCGCTTGATAATATCTTCGAATTCTTCACGGTTATAAGCAATACCACCGCCGCTTCCGCCCATTGTGAATGAAGGCCGAATAATTATAGGGAAGCCAATTTGCGCCTGACCTTGCCAAGCTTCTTCCAGGCTATGAGCAATAAAGGCCTTCGGTGTGCTTAAACCAATATCAGTCATTGCTTTTCGGAATTGATCGCGATCTTCAGCCATATCGATGGCTTCGCGACTAGCGCCAATCATTTCTACGTTGTATTTTTTAAGCACACCTTCTCGATCTAGGTCGAGCGCACAGTTAAGTGCTGTCTGGCCACCCATGGTCGGCAACAGAACATCGGGGCGTTCTTTTTCAATTATTTTCTCGACGGCCTTCCAGTGGATAGGCTCGATGTAGGTCGCATCAGCCGTACCAGGATCAGTCATGATGGTGGCAGGATTGGAGTTGATCAATATAACCCGCAACCCTTCCTCTTTGAGTGCCTTACAAGCTTGCGCGCCAGAGTAGTCAAATTCACAAGCCTGGCCGATGACAATGGGGCCAGCGCCAATGATCAAAACCGACTTAATGTCTTTTCTTAATGGCATTAGGCTTCTCCGCCGGCATTTGCGCTATCAGTTTTGCCCTTGATATACGCCTCAATCAATTCAAAGAAGTGATCAAACAAAGGAGCAACATCATGTGGTCCAGGACTCGCTTCGGGATGACCCTGAAAACTAAAAGCAGGTTTATCGGTACGATGAACGGCCTGTAAACTGCGATCAAATAGGGAAATGTGCGTTGTACGTAAGTTATCAGGCAAGCTTGTCTGGTCTACCGCAAAACCATGATTTTGACTGGTTATCATTACAACGCCAGTAGCGAGGTCCTGCACTGGATGATTAGCACCATGGTGACCAAACTTCATTTTCAGTGTTTTTGCACCACTAGCGAGCGCTAACAACTGATGTCCTAAACAGATGCCAAAGATGGGGATATTAGCTTCAAGAATGTTCCGTATCGCCGCTATAGCATAATCGCAGGGCTCTGGATCGCCTGGCCCATTTGACAAAAACACACCATCTGGATTCATTCCTATGACTGTTTCAGCAGATGTCTGCGCGGGAACAACTGTTATTCTCGCGCCACGTTCAGCGAGCATGCAAAGTATATTCTTCTTGATACCGTAATCATAAGCAACGATGTGATATCTATTTTCAATGGATTCTTCATAGCCTCGCTCTAAAGTCCAAGTAGACAAAGACCAATCATAGATTTTCTTTGTGCTGACAACTTTTGCCAAATCCATACCCTGGAGCCCTTCAAATGCTCTGGCAGCTTCCAGTGCTTTTTCTATTGATGGATTTTCTCCAGCGATAATAGCGCCATTTTGGGCACCATGGTCACGCAGATGCCGTGTTAGTTTCCGCGTGTCTATGTCGGCAATCGCAACTACATTTCGAGCCACAAGGTAGTCCTGTAAGCTAGTTTCGCTTCGCCAGTTACTGGCAACTAAGGGTAGGTCTCTGATAATTAATCCACTGGCGTGAATATCCAACGCTTCTTCATCTTCACTATTGACGCCGGTATTACCAATATGCGGATAGGTTAGCGTAATGAGTTGGCGACAATAGGAAGGATCGGTCAAAATTTCTTGGTATCCAGTCATCGATGTATTAAAAACCACCTCGCCTGTTGACATACCGTCGGCCCCGATCGATATACCCTCAAATATAGTTCCGTCTTGCAGGGCTAATATTGCTGGGTTTGGCACAAAACCTCCGGGTTCAAAAAAATGCGCGCGCACAAAAATAGAAGGAACATGTAGCCCTTTCCATTAGAAATTAAAATTAAAAATATTACACTGCGAAAGCAGCAACTTCTTTGAAGTGGAATTCTACGATAAATGCTATTTTTCGTCTATGCCTGAATAAGCAAAAATGATCAAATATCAATAATAATTATTTAACCATCTATCAAATGTTAAAACGCTGACGGCATAAAACCAAAAATCTTGCGCTTTCCGATGATAAAAACATGATAATATTAGTTATGAATTTTAATTTAACGCACCCAACTATAGCTTACTAGGACATCAAAACACTCATGTCAGGCATTACTATCTATTCGTCTATGTTGTGCAGTTTCTGTCACCGCGCAAAACAACTTCTTAAACAAAAAAATCTCCCCTTTGACGAGATTGATGTTGGAGAAAGACCTGAGGCCTATGAAGAAATGCTTAAGGTTAGCCATGGTAGGTCTAGCGTTCCTCAAATATTTATTGGCGACACCCATATTGGTGGTTGCGATGACTTAGTTGGAATGATCTCCAGCGGTGAATTTGACGATTTGGTTGAAGAATTAAAACTAGTCTAAATATATGAAATCGTTTATCCACTTAAATCAGTTATATTGAGAGGCTTGTTTAGCCCACTGGGCAATTGGATTTTATTAAGACTCAATGGCTGATTTTTTTTGGGTAAGAAGATTGACTGCTATAGGCCTACAGCTAGATTTTATGATTGGCTTTTTAACTGGCTCCAAAATTATTGATTTAAATATACAAGAAGTCGAAAGAAGTGACATTTTATTGAGGCTTAATCAATATATTCATTCCATTAAACTGGGCGATATCAAAATATTGATCAATTTAGCCTGTAGTTAAGATTTTAATTTACGCTTTCATTTGATGTATTTGCATGAGAAAGTAATCCTTATCTCAAGTTAACCTCTTAACCAGATGGCACACTACTTTGCCCGATAAGAATATTGATTTCGCGAAAGCAGTGCTGTTTATTTTACTCGCATTATTTCTGTTCGATACCCAAGCTGCCATTATCAAACATCTGGGGGATCGCTATCCAGTGCAACAATTAGCAACTTTTCGCAATATATTTGGTTTGCTGCCATCTATCCTGGTACTACTACTCTCACAAGAGTGGCATCGTAGCGGGCGAAAATTGTGTTTTAAGCAGTGGCGCTTTGGCTTATTCAGGGGATTAATTTTAGGTGTCGCCCAGTACTGCTTTTATTTTGGAATAACCAAATTAGCCTTTGCTACGGCGACAACACTTACCTATATAGGACCTATCTTTATTACTATTTTGTCAATCCCGATCCTCAAACACGCGGTCGGAATCTGGCGTTGGGCTGCTGTTGCTACGGGTTTTATTGGCGTTTTACTTATTATTCAACCAGGGACCGATATTTTTACCTTTTACGCCCTGCTGCCATTAGTCGCGTCACTTGGTTACTCACTTTCCACCATTTGCGTGAAATTAATCAATGATTCAATTCCGACAGCACTCATCAATTTATATGCGTCTTTTGGCGCGTTAATCTGCAGTTCGGGAATACTGTTCTTTACGACGGGATATATTCCAATTACCCGGACAACAGATTGGCTCTGGTTATTGGCTATGGGCGTGGTTGGCGGATTTGCTGTTTTTTGTATGATTACAGCTTACCGCTTGACCAAACCCAGTAAACTTTCACCTTTTGAGTATTTTGGCATTCCATTTGCCTTTATATTTGGTTGGGTACTCTTTGATGAAACACCTTTTGATCGACTTTTTCCTGGTGTGATTTTTATTATTTCGGGTGGTTTACTTGTCGTCTGGAGAGAGCACAAATATAATGCTAACCAAGTCAAAAATTCAACTAAATAACATTTCACCTATCGCGTTATTTTTATATTTATTGGTAACATCTTACTTCAGTTATTATAATTCAGCATTGGTGCTAGATGATTTTCTTATATCAAATGGTAAGAAGGGAAAACACTAAATGTCGACATTATTGCTAATTATTTATCTAGTAATAATGTCTAAACTTGTTATACAACATTAGGCTATTTTTTATGGGCAATCGATTATCGGCTATCGTCACTCGCACGGGTGATGGGGGCAGCACGGGTTTGGCTGATGGGTCTCGCCGCTCTAAGGATGACGTTAGAATTCACTGTCTTGGTGAAGTTGACGAACTGAATGCAGTCATTGGAGTAGCGTTGAACGCTATTGAGGACGATCGGGTTCTAAAAGTCCTAACCTTAGTTCAACATGACTTATTTGATATTGGAGCTGAACTGTGCCAACCAGGAACGTCTTTGATACAGGCAAACCATGTTGACGGTATAGATTCTGCAGCAGAGGAATTTAATGCTGCACTGCCACCATTGAAAGAGTTTATTTTACCCGCTGGCTCACCAGCGACCGTTTTTTTGCACTTGGCAAGAACGGTTTGTCGTCGAGTGGAGCGTTCACTTGTAACGCTCAAAGCAAAAGAAGCAATGAACCCGATAACCAGCCAATACATTAATCGCTTATCAGATTTACTTTTTATACTGTCACGTTTCGTTTCAATACAAAATGAAGGAACTGAGGTTTATTGGCAATCTAAGTACTCACGCCTCAAACAATCGTAAGCTAGAGGCCTTGAATAAAGTTACGGCCTTGTTGATTAAGCCAATTTAGCGCAGCCTTAATTTGGCTGGCTTAATGACTTAACTTAACTTATCTTATTAGCTCTACCATGACACGACGATTAGCAGCTAGGTCACCTTTCGACGTCCCTTTCTTGTCGGGCTTGCTTTCACCATAGTAATCGACTCGAAGAAAATCTGGATCAACGCCCAGTTGCACCAGCAAATCGTAAGTGTACCAAGCGCGTCGAGATGACAGGGTGTCATTGTAGCAAACAGTACCCGTTTCATCGGCGTGACCGGAAATAACGATTTCTTTGATTGACTTATCGACTGCAAGGTAACCGAGCATTTCAGTGAATGCCGTTTGTTCGTCTGCTATCAGTGGGAATTCATCATCATGCTCAAAGTAAATTTTAGCCAGTTTAACGTCATCATAATGACGGGGATACAAACCACTGATACATTGCTCAAATTTAGGCACGGTATCCAGAAAGCGAACTGCTGACATCAACGCCATAGTTGAATTATCCCGACTTTGTCCCTCTGCAAAAAAAAGCCCTGGTTGAAACCCATTATGTAACTCAAGGTAAGCTAGCTTTGCCGCACTATCAGGTATATCCAGCAACTCACCCTGGCCATTGGTCTCTAGGCTAGCTAACTTTATCGGATTATTTGATGATTTCCAGCTGGGGGATTGCGAGACTAACTCAACATCAATGCTTTCACTAAAGCGTTGTTGGGTGACTAAGTTCAAACGCAGTTTTCGACCAGCTTCCTGAAAAAATACTGCCTTGCCAAATTTGGGAATAACATGTTCCATCTCACAACGCAGTGGAGTTACAGACGTCATTGTCCATTTAGATTCTTCCATAGAAGCTAAATACCGTCGTTCGATTGCGTTTGATTCCGGTGTGATACCCATTAAACCGATTAGTAGGGTGCCCAATAGTATTAGTGGATTAGCTCGCATATCCCTCCTTATCGGTAGCTCCAACCAATTCTAAAGGGTTGATTTTTAAACCCCAAAAAATTTGAGCACGACCTCAGCAAACTGTTTTGGCTGTTCGGCATGTAACCAATGATTGGCACCATTTAGCACTTTAAACTGAGGTTTTTCGAAGTGTTGGTTAATAGCGACCTTACCTTTTTCATCAACGTAATTAGAAAGCTCTCCGCTAATAAAAAGTGCTGGCGTATTCACCTTCCAAGATTTGATTGTAGCCTCGTGCAAGACTAAGTCGCCTTCTGGACCTGGAAAATCTTTGATTTTATCGATATGCTGCTTTATTGCGGACCAATTGTTTTTCCATCGCCAGCCATCGGGTTCACCCGATTTACGAACCAAACTTTGTAACAGGAATTGGCGTAACTGAGGATCTGAAATATCAGCTTGCAGCGCTTTATCGACGTCAATTCGATTGTTCAGTTCATCTAGCTTTAATGCCATGACCGGATCAATCAAGTGATCGAAATTATGTTGATAGGCAATGGGTGCTATATCCGCAACAACCAACTGTGAAATGTGCTGCGGATATTTCGAAGCGAACAACATAGCGACTTTACCGCCCATGCTATGCCCTATTAGCCGACAGGACTTAATTCCTAACTCGTTAAGTAACTGGTATACATCGCTGACCATGCTAGGATAATCCATCACATCACTATGGAAAGAGTCTCCGTGGTTACGTAGGTCAAGCGTTAACACATCAAAATATTGAGAGAAAACCTTCGATATTGATTGCCAGTTTTTATTCGAACCAAATAATCCATGCAATATAATCAGCGGTTCACCCGCACCCATTCTGACAAAATTGAGCATTGGGTAGTTTTTTCCACTGGGTTTATCTTCTGAAATAATCATATCAACTGGCATTCACTTTGGCTGAATGCCAGTCTACAGTCGCTATTTGCGTTTGGGAATATACAAATCAGTAATGGTGCCTTCGGCCATCTCAGCTGCAAAATTGAAGGTTTCTGATAAGGTTGGATGAGGGTGAATGGTCAAACTAATATCTTCCATGTCGGCTCCCATTTCAAGCGCAAGTACCGCTTCGGCAATCAGTTCACCGGCGTTCACACCAACAATTCCTGCGCCCAGAAGACGTTTAGTTTCTTTATCAAACAGAACCTTGGTCAAGCCTTCATCCCGATCATTACCGAGCGCTCGACCACTTGCAGCCCAAGGGAAGGTGCCTTTCTCGTATTCAATTCCTTGCTTTTTGGCTTCGGTTTCAGTGAGACCCATCCACGCAATTTCGGGATCAGTGTAGGCAACCGAAGGAATTGTTTTTGGCTCGAAACAAGACTTCATTCCGCTGATAACTTCCGCTGCAACTTTAGCTTCATGAGTCGCCTTATGTGCCAACATTGGGCCACCAACAATGTCACCAATTGCAAAAATATTAGCTACGTTGGTGCGCATTTGATTATCAACTTGGATAAACCCAGCTTCATCAACCTTGATACCTGCTTTATCAGCGCCTATTTTCAAACCATTAGGTCGACGCCCAACAGCAACCAGAACTTTATCGTAGACCTGAGGTTCAGGTGCTTTAGCACCTTCGAAGCTCACTTTCAAACCAGACTTTTGAGGTTTGATATCAGATACCTTCGTGTTCAAATAAATGGCTTTATATTTTTTTGAAATACGTTTACTCAAAGGTCGAACCAAGTCTTTATCGCAACCAGGCATGAGACTGTCCATGAATTCTACGACGGATACTTCTGCACCCAGCGCATCATAAACAGTTGCCATCTCAAGCCCAATAATACCACCACCGACTATCAGCAATGTCTTTGGTATGTTGCTGACATCGAGTGCATCAGTTGAATCCATTAAACGCTTATCATCATTAGGAAACACCGGTATCTGTGTTGGTTGAGAGCCGGCAGCAATAATGCAATTATCAAAATAAATTAGTGTTTCAACCCCATCTTTTGTGACCGACAAATGATGCTGATCGACAAATTCACCCGCACCCGTAATAACATCAACTTTGCGCTGTTTAGCGAGCTGCTTAAGACCATCTGTCAATTTGGCAACGACTTTATTCTTGAAACCATTAACCCCTGCCAAATCAATTTTTGGTTTACCAAAATCAACTCCATTCGCTTTCATGTGCTCGGCTTCATTGAGCATTTGCGCGGTATGCAATAGTGCTTTTGATGGGATACAGCCGACGTTTAAACAAACACCGCCAAGTGTATCGTAACGTTCAACCAAGATAACCTTTTTACCTAAGTCAGCTGCTCGAAAGGCTGCTGTATATCCACCAGGACCTGCACCTAGTACCAACAATTCTGTCTTTATTTCCGTCTTCATTCCTGATGCTTCTCCTCTGTTATCTGCTGAACGAGCTGACACTGCATCCTCCTGTTTGTCGTGGTTCGTTATTTCGGCTTGATGATCTTTGGAATTAGTATCGTCTGATAATACTTCATCAACGTTAATACTACATAGCACACTACCCTCAGTAATTTTATCGCCGACTGACACCAATATTTCACTCACTGTACCAGACTGTGGTGACGGTATATCCATTGATGCCTTTTCTGATTCCAAAGTGATAATTGGGTCTTCAAGGTTGATTTGGTCGCCAACAGCAATATGTAATTCGATAATTTCTACACTGTCGAACCCACCAATATCTGGCAGTTTTATTTGTTTAATACCCATGATTATAATAATACCCGTCTAATATCTGTGATTACCTGGCTCAAGAAACTGGTAAATTTGGCACCTTGAGCGCCATCAATGACACGATGATCATAGGACAAGGCTAGCGGTAAAATTAACGCTGCACTAAAGCTGCCATCGGACTGATAGACAGGCTGCATTTTGGCTTTTGCGACACCCAAAATAGCGACTTCTGGAGCATTCACAATGGGTGTGAAATTAGTGCCACCAATACCACCCAAGCTCGATATGGTGAAGCAGCCACCTTGCATATCACCCGGCAACATCTTACCTTCCCTTGCTCGTTGTGCGGTTGAGGCTAACTCTTCAGCCAAGTCATATAGACCTTTTGTGTCAACATCACGAATGACTGGCACCATTAGGCCGTTAGGCGTGTCCACTGCAACGCCAATATGAAAATACTTCTTCAGTATTAATTTTTCACCCGTACTGTCTAAAGAGGCATTAAAGCGAGGAAACTCTTGAAGCGCAGCAACCACTGCTTTCATCATAAACACGAGGGGCGTTAGTCGAACACCTTTTTTCTCTGCTTCACTTTTGAGTGATTTACGGAAGGTTTCTAACTCAGTAATGTTGGCTTCATCAAATTGGGTGACGTGAGGAACACTCACCCAGCTGCGATGCAAGTGAGCACCCGATATTTTTTGGATTCGGCTCAAAGTTTCAACTTCAACCTCTCCAAATTTTGAAAAATCGATCGCTGGCATGCCCGATACTGGAATTCCACCACCCGTCGGGGAAGCCGATAGGCTGGCTTTGATAAAGGCTTTAACATCCTCTTTTAGGATTCGGCCTTTAGCTCCCGTCGCAATCACAAACTCTAAGTTAGCACCCAGCTCTCTAGCGTAACGTCGAATCGATGGACTTGCATGAATAAGCTTATTAGATTGATTTTCTTCAGGTTTATTAGGAGGAATAGGCGGTAACTTAGCTATTTTCTGCTCTACAACGGCTTCAGTTTCTGTTACTTCAGTTTCCGAGGGCGAGTCAATCACTTCTTCTGGTGCAGCTGGCGCCTGTTCTTTTTCTAGGGCTACGAGCTCATCCTGCTTTACTTCGGCTGCCTCAAGTTGGGCAATTGTGGTGCCTTCTGAAATACGATCACCAACTTTGACGTGTACTGACACCACCTTACCGGAGTAAGGACTCGGTATTTCCATCGTTGCCTTGTCGGACTCTAGAATAATAGTAGAGTCTTCAGCTTCAATTTCATCACCAGGCACTATCAGCACTTCAATAATTTCGATTTCGTCGAAGTCACCCAGTGCCGGTAGCGTTATTGTTAATAGTTCTGACACAATTATCTCCTCTACTACTGACTATACCGTCATTGGATTTGGTTTTTCAGGATCGATCTTGTATTTCTTAATGGCCTGCTGAACGACCTTATGTTCTATTTCACCCGCATCGGCTAACGCCTTAAGTGCGGTGACCACAATATAGTACCGATTCACTTCAAAGAAAGTACGAAGATTGGCTCGCGTATCACTTCGCCCATAGCCATCAGTTCCGAGTGTAGTGAACGGCATAGGAACATGCTCGCGCAGTTGACTGACGAATGCACGGGTATAGTCAGTCGCCATAACCGCTGGCCCTTTGCGACCATCTAGTTGGGTTTGAAGGTAGCTCTTTCTCGCTTTTTTCATTGGGTGAAGTTGATTCCAGCGCGTACAGTCTGACGCTTCACGCGCTAGCTCGTTAACACTGGTAACACTCCAGACATCAGAATTAATATCAAAATCCTGCTTGAGCAATTCTGATGCGTCCAATACTTCACGCAAGATCGTGCCCGACCCCATAAGCTGGACTTTCTTACCTTTTTCATCACCTTCCTGCAGGCAATAAATACCCTTAATAATACCTTGTTCAGCGCCTTTTGGCAGAGCTCGATGACTGTAGTTTTCATTCATCACGGTAACATAGTAAAAAACTCTATCATTCAGTTGAAACATTCGTTTCATACCATCATGAATAATAACTGCCAATTCATAAGCGTAGGTTGGATCGTAGGAAACACAGTTAGGAATGGTGCCTGCAACAATAAGGCTGTGACCATCCTGATGTTGCAAACCTTCACCTGCTAGTGTTGTTCTGCCGGCTGTGCCACCCATCAAAAAGCCTCGTACCTGCATGTCACCTGCAGCCCAAGCCAGATCGCCAATTCGTTGAAATCCAAACATCGAATAGTAAATGTAAAAAGGCATCATATTGATGCCATGCGAACTATAAGCTGAGCCAGCAGCAATCCATGAGGACATTGCACCCGCTTCGTTAATGCCTTCCTGTAAGATCTGACCTTTAACATCTTCGCGATAATACATCACTTGGTCTGAATCCATGGGCTCGTATAACTGCCCTTGGGAAGAGTAAATACCCAGTTGACGGAACATACCTTCCATACCAAAAGTGCGAGCTTCGTCAGGCACAATTGGGACAATATTTTTACCAATCTGCTTGTCGCGAGTTAAGGTCGAGAGGATTCGAACAAATGCCATCGTGGTAGAAAACTCTCTATCGCCACTATCTTTCAGTAATGCACTAAACGTTTCGAGGCTAGGTATTACCAGTGGCTCTGCAGTATCCTGTCGTTGGGGCATATAACCACCCAGCTTTTCGCGTTGTGCACGCATATATTTCATTTCTACGCTGTCTTCTGGAAACTTATAGAAGGGCGCTTCAGCAATTTTTTCATCATCGACTGGAATATCGAAACGATCACGGAATGCTTTAAGTGCATGCTCTCCCATTTTTTTCTGAGAATGTGTAATGTTTTGTCCCTCGCCCGCTTCACCCATGCCGTAACCTTTCACCGTTTTAGCCAGGATGACCGTTGGACGATCTTCATATTCAACAGCCTCAGCATAAGCCGCATAGACTTTGTGTGGGTCGTGCCCACCCCGGTTAAGTCGCCAAATATCTTCATCCGACATATCCGAAACCATTTCAAGTAATTCCGGATATTTACCGAAGAAATGCTCTCGAGTAAAAGCACCTCCTTTAGCCTTATAGGATTGATACTCTCCATCAACCGCTTCTTCCATCCGTTTTAGTAGATGACCATCTTTATCTTTGGCCAACAAAGGATCCCAATAAGACCCCCAAACCACCTTAAGAACATTCCAACCAGCACCACGGAATGCGGCTTCTAACTCCTGAATAATTTTTCCATTACCGCGCACTGGGCCATCTAAACGCTGTAGGTTACAGTTAACCACGAACACTAAATTATCCAGATTTTCGCGCGATGCTAAAGAAATAGCGCCCATTGATTCGGGCTCGTCCATTTCGCCATCGCCCATAAAAGCCCAAACTTTACGTTTCTGTCTTGGCAGAATCTCTCGGTTTTCGAGATACTTCATAAATCGGGCTTGATAGATAGCCATCAGAGGCCCAAGACCCATCGAAACCGTAGGGAATTGCCAAAAGTCAGGCATAAGCCAAGGATGGGGATAAGATGATAAGCCGTTAGGATTACTGGCTTCCTGTCGGAATGCTTCGAGCTGCTCTTCGGTGAGGCGTCCTTCAAGAAAAGCTCTGGCATAAATACCGGGTGCAGAATGTCCTTGATAAAATACTAGATCGCCTTTATTTTCTTCGGTAGGAGCTCGGAAAAAATGATTAAAAGCCACATCATATAAAGTGGCAGCCGAGGCAAAACTGGCAATATGCCCGCCCAGTTCAGAAGACTTCCGATTGGCATGTACAACCATTGCCGCGGCATTCCAACGAATTACCGATCGAATTCTGTGTTCAATTGCTTGATCACCAGGAATAGGCTTCTGCTTTGAAACGGGGATAGTATTAACGTATGCTGTGTTAGCTGAATAGGGTAGGTAAGCACCCGATCGCCTTGTTTTGTCGATTAATTGCTCAAGCAGAAAATGCGCCCTTTCTGGACCTTCCCGATCTAGTACGGACTCGAGAGATTCAAGCCATTCCAATGTTTCTTGCGGATCCAGATCTATTTCATTTGCCATTAATCACTCACTTATAGTTGGTATTTGAACGTGGCTATCTGTACCTTTGATAACCCTGATAACTCTAAATTCACAGCTTTATAGCCTGTTATAAGACAACGACACAAATTAATTAATGTCATAATATAAAATTAAAAGTCATTTTAACTGTTAACGCACAAATAGCGTCATAATTTGTTTTAATATAAATAGCTCGACTTTCATTAAAAAGTTAATCTTTGCAGATGGTATCTGCACCTTTACACATCATTATTTTTACTAATTGATAACACTATGAATAAGCTAACCATTATTAAGCCTGACGACTGGCACCTGCATCTGCGAGATTCACCCTATCTTGCTGCCGTCGTTGGTGACACCGCCAAACAATTTGGTCGCGCTATCGTGATGCCCAATTTAAAACCACCCATCACCAATTGCGAAGAAGCTGAATCATATCGGCAACGAATACTGTCTGACCTGCCTGAGGGTAGTCAGTTTCAACCATTAATGACACTTTATTTGACTAACAATACTCGAATCGAAGACATTGCTCTCGCCAGTGCATCCTACAACATTCTGGGGGCAAAACTCTACCCAGCGGGTGCAACCACTAATTCTGATGCTGGTGTCACCCATATCCAGAAAATTTATCCTGTTTTGGAGGCCATGCAAAAACATCAGTTCCCGCTCCTCATACACGGCGAGGCAACTGATAATAAAGTTGATATTTTTGATAGAGAAAAGCACTTTATTGATTCAACCATGCAGCATATTCGAAATGATTTCCCTGAATTAAGGATCGTGTTTGAGCACATCACCACCCGTGACGCAGTCGATTTTGTGTTGGCGGAAGACGATCATGTTGCTGCCACTATCACCCCGCATCACTTATTAATCAATCGTAATGCCATGTTCGAAGGTGGCATTCGTCCACATCATTATTGCCTACCCGTTGCTAAACGCGAAGAACATAGAGTTGCGTTAATGAATGCCGCAACGGGTCATTCAGATAGTTTTTTTGCTGGAACCGATAGCGCACCGCACAGCAAGACAGCTAAAGAATCTGCTTGTGGCTGTGCTGGTATCTATTCGGCTTATTGTGCAATAGAACTATATGCCGAGGCTTTCGAGTTAGCTGGAGACTTTACTCACTTTGAGGCATTCATGAGCTTAAATGGCCCAAAGTTTTATCGCTTACCGGTTAATACTCAACAAATCACAATAGAAAAATCTGCATGGCAGGTACCACAATCATTAGATTATCCCGGCGGATTGCTTATCCCTTTCAAAGCAGGAGAAACACTGCAATGGAGTATCGTTGAGAATGAGTAACGTCGTTGCGATGGCACAAAGATTCCGTGGTTATATGCCAGTGGTCGTCGATGTAGAAACTGGCGGATTTAACGAGCAAACTGATGCCCTGCTTCAAATTGCGGCGGTCATAGTTGATATAGATGACCAAGGTAAGTTTTATTGCGCTGAAACCATTACCTGTCACGTCAATCCATTTCCAGGTGCGAACCTTGAGCCCAAGTCGATGGAGGTTAACGGTATTGATGTTGATCACCCGTTTCGAATGGCTATCGATGAAAAACAGGCCTTACCTAAAATCTTCAAACCCATACGCGAGGCATTAAAAAAGCATGGCTGCACTAAGGCGATATTAGTCGGCCACAACGCCAACTTTGATTTGAAGTTTATCAATATTGCGGCGCAACGCACGGGAATTAAACGTAATCCATTTCACCCCTTCAGTAGTTTTGACACAGTGAGCTTGTCTGGTTTGATTTATGGTCAGACCGTATTAGCTCGATCGGTTCAAGCCGCAGGATTAAAATGGGATTCTAACGAAGCACATTCCGCTATATATGATGCAGAAATCACAGCAGAACTATTTTGCAAGATTGTAAATGAGACTTCTTTTATAGGCGCATAAAATGACTTTAACTTGTATTAGAATTCAAATAATCCGTTAGATTAGATAATAATTAAAAAAACCTGCGGATCAAAAAAGCCCTGTCTTAACTAACAGGGCTTAATATTTCTATTTAAAAATCCTAGTCAAACGCTTGTCATAGTCTATTAAGATTTTTTTGCGACCGCATCAGTCGCCATTTTTTGCAAGTCACCAGAAGCATGCATTTCAAGTGTGATATCGCAGCCACCAATCAGTTCACCGTCAACGTAAACTTGAGGAAATGTTGGCCAATCGGCAAATCTCGGTAAGTTCTGAAAGATATCTGGGTCTGACAATACATTGACATAGGCAAACTCCACTTCAAGCGATTTGAGTGCTTCTACAGTTCGGCTCGAAAATCCGCACTGGGGCAGCTGAGGTGTGCCTTTCATATAAATCAATACAGGGTGTCCTTCAACCTGTTGCTTAATACGGTCTAAAACGTCCATCTGAATTCCTCTGGTTGGGTGGCTGAATAATAACTGACTAAAGTAGTGGGTTATTATGATAACTGTTTTTCTGACTGATTAAAATCAGAGTAACAAACTATTTACTGACTCTAAGCGTTAAGCAGTATTTTTTGTAAGTGCAACGAAGCACTATACAAAATAACCGTATGTATGGAATACATGAGGGTTCAAGCACGATGCTAACGCAACAATCGCTGCAAAAGTAATCTTTTAAGGAGCCCTTAAATTTGCTGCTGCAACCAATACTCTAGCAATGCGCAGTGCCAAAGCTTGCTGCCATTAAGTCGAGTGAAATGTTTTTCAGGTTCCTGCAATAGCTTGTCTACATATTGTCGGTTAAAAATACCTCGCTCCAAGCTTGCCTGACTGTTTAAGGTATCAGCCATGAAGTCATAAAACTCACCTCGAACATACTTGAGTGCTGGCATAGGAAAATAACCTTTTGGGCGATCAATAACAGCGTCGGGAATTCGCCCGCGTGAAATTTCCTTCAAGATACCCTTGCCGCCATGCTTCAGCTTTAATTCACTTGGGCAGGCCGCTGCCAATTCGACCAATTCATGATCTAAAAACGGCACTCTGGCCTCTAGGCCCCAGGCCATGGTCATATTGTCAACTCGTTTAACTGGATCATCGACAATGAGTGTTGTTGTGTCGAATCGTAATACCGCATCCATGAACGTGTCGGCATGTTCGGTCTCAAGCTGTTTCTCAATAAGCTCAGACGTATGGTCCTCTCCCCGATAGGCATCATCAACCGTTTCACAAAACTCATCATGATCACGATCAACATAATTCGATGCAAATCGCTGTAATGACGAACCAGAGGCTGCCTGCATTCGGTCGTACCAGAAATAACCGGCAAACACTTCATCAGCACCCTGCCCGCTTTGCACCACCTTAACCGATTTTGATACCTGTTCCGATAGCAAGTAAAACGCGACCGCATCCTGTCCTACCATGGGCTCGGCCATCGCTCGTACCGCTTCGGGTAGTCTTGTGAGCACCTCTGCATTGGGGATTTGAAACTTATGATGGTCAGTATCGTATCGTTTGGCAACCGCATCGGAGAATTCGAACTCATTGCCTTTTTCTTCGGGCTGGTCTTCAAAACCAATACTGAAGGTTTTAATTTTACCGACACCTGCTTCATCTAATAGAGCCACAAGCAAACTGGAGTCGAGCCCACCTGATAGCAACACACCAACCGATACATCCGCAATCTGAATGCGCTTTTTAACTGCTTTCAACAACGCTTGATGAATTGCTTCATTCCAATCTTGCGAAGACCATTCTGTTTGCTGGCGTTTTGCCGATAACGTCCAGTAACGATTTTGCAATAAAACCCCATCGACACCAATTTGCATGTGGCAAGCTGGTTTACATTTTCGTATTCCTTTAAACAGTGTTCGAGGCGCGGGAATAACTGCATGCAAACTCAACTGATGATGAAGGGCGACCGCATCGATTGAGGTATCACACTGCCCAGTAGCAAGTAACGCCTGCGGATTTGAGGCGAAGAAGAACGCAGTCGAAGTTTTAGCGAAATACAAAGGTTTAATACCGAGACGATCACGAGCAAGAAACAGACTTTGTTTCTGTTTGTCCCAGATCGCGAACGCAAACATTCCAGTTAGTTTTTCGCTACATTGATCACCCCAGCAGGCATAAGCATTAAGGATAACTTCAGTATCACTGTGCGATTGAAACTTGTAACCTTTGGCCAGTAACTCTTCACGAAGCTCGGGATAATTGTAGATAGTGCCATTAAAAACAATGCTATATCGCTGTTGAACATCATGCATCGGTTGGTGTCCAGCAGCCGAAAGGTCGATAATTGATAATCGACGATGCCCAAGCATGACGGGGCCATCAAACCACTCTCCTTTATCATCAGGTCCACGACGAGCAACTTTTTCTGACATTACTTGAGCCAACCCTTTATCAATGCCCTCGCTGGTAAAACTCAAAGCTCCAAACAAACCACACATATAACCTCACAAAAAAAGGGAAATCCCAATAGTTTCAGATAAATTCCAACGCTACAACATTGTCTAATTGCACCGCCTAACTAAAGCCCCTATAATTCTAGAGGGTAATCGCGGATACGATACCACCCAATTAGGAAATATCGCACCGCATTTTTTAAACAATAAATTTCAGGAGTCATCAATGAACCCGCTAAAGTCTATTATCGGCACTATTGTGTCTGGTGTTGTCATCTCTGTCATCCTCATATTAGTTTTTAGAGATGGCGCCAGCCACCCTGGAGGAATTACAGTTTGGGTACATGCCTTGGCAGGTGTGACCTGGGTAGGCCTGCTATATTACTTCAATTTTGTTCAGGTACCTGGTGTGGCGCAAGCACTTGGGGAAGCTAATGATGGCGGTCCAGGTGCAGCAAGTATTAATAAGTATATTGCACCTCGTGCATTGTTGTGGTTCCGTTGGGGCGCTTTAGTCACTTGGTTAAGCGGCGCTTCATTATTAGCTCAATACGGCATTCTTGGTGATGCTTTCATGCTTAAAGGCGGTGCAGCTGTGATCGGTATTGGCGCTTGGATGGGTACTGTTATGCTGTTTAATGTTTGGGTATTAATCTGGCCAAACCAAAAGAAAATCTTAGGTCTTGATGGAAAAACTCACGATCCTGCCGTGATAGCCAAAGCTAAATTTGTTGGATTAATGGCTTCACGTGTTAATACAGTTTTATCTATCCCCATGCTGTTAGCAATGACCGCATATGGTCACGGCGGTTTACCATTCTAAGCTCTACTATTTGTTTATAGTAAGGTACCAATTGAGAGACCCTGCACCTGCAGGGTTTTTTTTGCCTCATGCAATCATAAATAGCTTGAATTCAATATAAATTAGCGTAACTTTGAAGGCTTTTTCAAGTAGCAATTGTTATGTCTGAGCACTTAGTCAAAGCCTATAACTCCTTACCAACAAGCTTCATCCGAGGTGATGGCATTTACTTGTGGGACACAGAAGGAAAGCGCTATCTTGACGCTCTTTGTGGTATTTCCGTGACCAATCTGGGGCACAATTATCCAGCGGTAACAGAAGCGATCCAACAACAGGCTTCGACCCTACTCCATACTTCCAATATTTACTCAATTGAATGGCAGCAAAAGCTGGCTAACCTGATTTGTGAACTATCAGGTATGGATCGAGTGTTCTTTGGTAACTCTGGCGCTGAAGCAAACGAAGCGGCGATTAAAATTGCGCGTTTGTATGGCCATAATCAGGGCAATAGCGACCCTCATATAATTGTCATGAATAATAGTTTTCATGGTCGTACCATGGCTACATTAAGCGCGTCGGGTGGCAGAAAGGTTCAAGCAGGTTTTGAGCCATTGTTATCTGGCTTTGTTCGTGCGCCCTATAATGATATCGAATCAATTCAGGCTATTGCGAAAAACAACCAAAAAATCGTCGCTATACTGGCAGAGCCAGTTCAAGGTGAAGGTGGTATTATTGTACCCGATGATGGTTATATTGAAGCACTACGCCAGATTTGTGACAAAAATAATTGGTTACTGATGTTGGATGAAGTTCAGACTGGCATCGCTCGAAGCGGCAAGATGTTTGCTTTTCAACATAACAATATTACCCCAGATGTCCTCACTCTAGCAAAAGCACTTGGTAATGGCGTACCAATCGGTGCTTGTGTCACTCAGGGTAAAGCAGCCGAAGTGATTCAACCCGGTAATCATGGTTCTACTTTTGGTGGTAATCCTTTAGCCTGTCGAGCTGGATATGCCGTGTTGGAGAGTATTCAAAAAGACAACATATTAGATAATGTTATCAATTCTAGTGAACAGTTTGTATCGCATTTAAAGCTTGGCTTAGCGGGTCATCCGGATATCGAGCAAATCAGAAATCGAGGCTTACTCGTTGGCATTGAAATGAAACACAATTACCAAGCCTTTGTTATGCATGCATTTCAACGAGGTTTACTTTTAAATGTGACTGCAGAAAAAGTCATTCGTCTGCTACCACCCCTCATATTAAACAAACAACAAACTGAAGATATGGCTCAACAGATAATAGCCTGTATCCACTCTTTTGAACCCACAAACACGAGCAGCTAGTCATGAAGACTCGACATTTTTTAAGCCTGTTAGATTTCAGCACCGATGAATTACACGAATTGTTGCACCATGCTATTGATGTCAAGCAGCGGCTTAAGCAAGGTGTTTTACATACGCCCTTAACGGGTAAAGTGATGGCAATGATTTTTGAAAAGGCATCGACTAGAACTCGTGTTTCTTTCGAAGCAGGCATGAGTCAACTGGGTGGGCACGCTATGTTTCTGTCACCAAAAGACATTCAGCTAGGTCGGGGAGAGGCGATAGAAGATAGTGCCCGAGTAATATCAAGCATGGTCGATATCATCATGATACGTACCTTTGGCCATGACAGACTGCAAACGCTTGCCGACCATTCTTCAAGCCCTGTGATCAATGGTTTAACCGATTATGTACATCCCTGCCAACTGCTCGCTGATATGCAAACCTGGTTTGAACTGCGGGGCGATATTAAGGGCGCTACAGTGGCATGGATTGGTGATGGTAATAATATGTGCCATTCTTATATCAATGCGGCTATCCGATTTGGCTTTACTTTAAATATTGGCTGTCCAGACGGTTATCAGCCCGATGATGATTTAGTTAAAAGCGGTGGTGATCAAATACAAATTTTTAACAGCGTTAGTGAAGCTAGCCAGGATGCTGATTTAATTGTCACCGATGTTTGGGCAAGCATGGGACAAGAGGAGGAGCAAAAAGCTCGTGAATTAGCATTTGCACCTTTTCAAGTATCGGAACAAACAATGCAATGTGCCGACAAAGACGCCTTGTTTATGCACTGCCTGCCAGCTCACCGAGGCGAAGAGGTATCAGCAGACGTTATAGACGGAAAACAAAGCGTTGTTTGGCAAGAAGCCGAAAATCGTTTGCACGCCCAAAAGTCTCTGATAGAAATGTTACTTAAATAACTAGGTTGCGTACTTGGAAATGATGCCTAGTTAATAACTTCTACTCGGTTATGTCCCTTTTCTTTTGCTACTTTTAGTGCAGCGTCTGCCTTCGCTAAAAGCACACTTGAGGATGATTGACTCGTGACTAGCTGGCAACTCATTCCAACACTAATGGTTAAATAAGGGGAAACTCTTGACTTGGAGTGCTGTATTTTTTCTGCTTCCAATGCCTGAGTCACTCTCTTAATAAAACGTCTTGCATTTTCAGTGCTGGTATTGGGCAAAATATAGGCAAATTCTGCTCCATTTAATCTGGCCAACAACTGATCTTTATGTGAAATTTCAGACATTAGCATTTGGGCAACCTGATAGAGGTTCTTATCTCCATGCTCACTTCCATAGTGAGCGTTGTATTCGTGGTAGTAATCGATATTTAGCCTGACTAGCGCAACTTGAATATTCGATCCACTATTTTTGCGCCAAATTTCTTCTAGGCCTACCCGAAAAGAACGGTAGTTTGAGGCACCCGTCAATTCGTCTGTAGTCGAAATTTTTTCCAACGCCTTATTGGTATTTGAGATTGATAGAATTAGACGCTGTAAATCGTCGACCAACATCGCGTTATCAAAACGATAGTAAAGCGCGTCATTAATCAGCATGTTCATTCGCTTAACACCACTTAAATAAGCTACCATTAAAAAAAGATAGAGCGAGCCTAAAATATAACCATCCGGGGTATCACGAAAGAACAGCCAGATCGTAATTGGCAGCATGATGGTGACTAGATAAGCAATATAAATCCTTAACGAAGTCGACAGGTAAGCAATACCACCACCCGCCAAGCCTAACAATAAGGAGTGAAGGATAAATTGGACGTTAGTCGTCACATAGGGCATTAATAAAACTGCACCGCAGCCCTGCATAATACCCGATACCACCACCCCTATAAAAAAACGATGACGCCATTGCTGGTAGGGAAAGTCATTTTTGTTATGTATCAACAAAAAACGACGCAACAGGATGTACCTGCCAATCAGTATTAAACTAAATAGTGCAAACCAGCCTAATACCCAATGCTCTCGACCTTGGATAGATAGTTCTATGAAAGCTAGGACAGAAGCAATGCTGGAAATAATTAACGTAATGAGCATGGCGATAGTCGAGCGCTCATACAAAAAATTGACGACTTCTTGGTGCTGTAAGCGATCGCTGCTTATTTCATGCTTTTCATTAAGAGTGATCATATATATGTTCCTTTTATACTGCCATTTTCAACCATTGGCATTAACCATTGACACTAGGTCGTGAACACTAAATGGTATAGTATATTTGAATTAAACCGCTTGTTGGAAACTTTTAGATTGATGAGTACTAGCCAAGAATACGTACAATGGTTTAGGGGGGCTGCTCCCTATATCAAGGCCCATCGCAAGAAGGCTTTTGTCATACTTATTTCGGATGAATTTATCCAATCAGAACATTTTATTGGTTTAATTCATGACATAGCGCTGCTCAATCACCTTGGTATTAAACTTGTTATTCTCCATGGTAGTCGTGGCAGGATTGATCAGCATCTGGAAAAAAACAACATCAAATCAAAGTTTAACCAAAACATTCGAATAAGTGATGCTGAATCCTTGCCTTATATTATTCAAGCTATCAATGAACTAAAAACAAAGATTGAATCTCATCTATCCATGGGATTGCCAAATACTCCAATGTCCGGGTCAGAGATATCACTGGTGAGTGGCAATTTTGTTACCGGTATGCCACTGGGTGTCATCGATGGCATCGATATGCAACATTCTGGTAAGGTAAGAGAAATTAAGCATGAAGTAATTGAAGCGTTACTCGACCAAAACCATGTCATCTTGCTGTCTAATATTGGTTACTCTCGAACGGGTGAAGTGTTTAATTTGCCTGCAGAAGAACTCGCAAGCGAAGTGGCGAAATCAATTAATGCCGATAAACTAATATTTATTCACCACCATCAGTGGCAAAAACAACTCCCTGACACACTATCTAGCAGTGATTGTGAAACCTTAATTCAAGCAGAAGATACACCTAATGATTTAAAGAATCTTCTAAATCATGCTGTGCAAGCAGTTAAATCGACTGTCAAACGAGTTCATATCATCGACCAATTAGTCGATGGTGGTCTGTTATTGGAGCTCTTCACCCGAAATGGTTGTGGCACCCTGGTGACTAATCTATTTTATGAAGGAATACGTGCGGCTGATATAAAAGATGTTGGTGGCATATTGGGCTTAATTGGACCCTTAGAGTCTTCTGGCATTCTGGTCAAAAGATCACGAGAGCAACTCGAATTAGAAATAGGCTTTTTTCATGTCATCGAGAAAGACGGCATGATTATCGCTTGCATTGCTTGTATCCCTAATTCAGAGCAAGCTTTAGCGGAGATTGCGTGTCTTGCTGTTCATGAAGATTATCAACGTTCGGGGCTAGGTGAACAATTATTGCAAGTCGCAGAGCTTCAAGCATCTAAGCACGGCATTGCGCAAATCTACACTTTGACAACGCGAACTTCTCACTGGTTTATAGAGCATGGATATGAAGAAACGATTTCGTTCAAACTTCCTCCTCATAAATTGACTCAGTACAATCAGCAAAGGCGGTCGAAAGTTCTGCTTAAAGAAATTTAACTGACTATACCTACTTAATATGCCATTTGATCTAACCAACTATCTTGTCATCGGGGTTTCTTCACGAGCCCTGTTTGATTTATCAAAAGAGAATGAAATCTATGAACATGACGGCTTAGAAGCCTACTGTCGATATCAATTAGAGCATGAAAACGACATCCTAGAAAAGGGCACCGGGTATGCGCTCATCGAATCTATGTTACGAATCAATCAAATCGACAATAATGTCAGACGCATAGAAGTCGTGATTATTTCACGCAACTCCGCTGATACTAGCTTGCGTATTTCGAATTCAATCGACCATTATCAACTGGATATTACACGAGCAGCATTTACTGGTGGGGATCCTGTTGCAAAATATTTGAATGCATTTGAAGTGGACCTTTTCCTCTCAGCCACTGAAGAAGATGTGCAAGCAGCTGTCGAGTCAAATGTGGCGTCAGGGCTTATCTATGACGGCCCATCAAAAAATCTACCTGGGCCATTAGAGCAAATTCGAATTGCTTTCGATGGTGATGCCGTATTGTTTTCAGAAGAGTCCGAAATGATTTACCAACAACAAGGATTAGAAGCATTCATTGCACACGAAAAGCTCAACGCACAAAAGCCATTACCTGAAGGGCCTTTTGCCAAATTATTAAAAACACTCTCGTTCCTTCAATTCGACCTCAATAACGAGAGCCAGACAGGCACACCACCAATCCGTACCGCTTTAGTCACAGCCAGGAACAGTCCAGCACACGAAAGAGTTATTAGAACTCTGCGGACTTGGAAGGTACGAATAGACGAAACGTTTTTTTTAGGCGGTGTAGCAAAGGATAAAGTACTGGGTGCTTTTTCACCCCATATTTTCTTCGATGACCAACACCTACATTGTGATGCTGCGGCCAAAGTTGTTCCAACTGCAAGAGTACCCTATAAGGGAGGCAGAAAAAAAGAAGCCTAAAGTTTTGACTCTAGGCTTTTTGAAATACAGGCAGTGCCAGCGATTGACAAACTAAATAATGGTGCCTTACAGATTAATCATCACGACGTTGTTTTTCCAACCGTTCATGCTTTTCCTGAGCTTCTACTGTCAGGGTTGCAATCGGCCTAGCCTCTAATCGAAACAGACCAATCTCTTCACCCGTCTCATCGCAAAAGCCATAAGACCCATCTGCCACACGACTTAATGCTGAATCTATTTTAACTACCAGCTTGCGGTATCGGTCACGAGTACGCAGCTCTAGGGCTGCATCTGTTTCTAATGAGGCACGATCATTAATATCAGGCTCCTGCCAATTTTCTTCCTTTAAATGTGAAATAGTGTCATTAGATTCCGCTAATAATTCTTCACGCCAGGTGAGTAATTTTTTACGGAAATATTCAACTTGTGGAGCAGACATATACTCTTCATCAATTGACGGAGTGTAATCTTCAGATAATTCAATTGTCATTGATAGGATCTCAGTTGGTGAACATCAATAATCAAAACGGTGCGCATTATAGGTCGATTTTTTGCGTTCATCAAGTGATCTTATGGTTAATTTACGCGTCAGCATAATTGACACTCATTTTAACTGACCCCACTCGAGAAAATTTAGACGAGACGCATCAATTAGACATTAAAAGTATCAATAAACTAGTTCTAACCTAGATGATAATTGTTCTTTCAATGATTTAAACATAAACTAAGTGTTCAATCACTGAGTGATAAAAAAGGCTTTAAATAAACACTATGATTATACGAATAGTACTGCTTTTCTTAATTGTCGCGGCTGTTTTGTGGCTACTTAAAAAACTCTTTTCTGGCGGAACAGAACCGACAGATATCCCACAGGCGCCAAAAAGTAAAAGTGAAAATATGATTCAATGTAAGTTTTGTGGGATTCATTCACCGGAGTCAATCACCGTTACACATCGTGATCAAAACTATTGCTGTCAGGACCATGCAGACCAAGACCAGTAATCAGCTGCCCCTAAAAAAGGAAATCGACTCTTACACAACTAACTGGATTTCGGTTCGGCTACTCAATGTTTATCGCCTTGGGTTAGCTTCCATATTTTTCAGCCAAAGTTTTATTGATCAATCGCCTCTGCTAAACATCGTTAATCTGGCATTATATTCATGGGCCAGCCTAACGTTTGTTATTTTGTCTCTGATTTGGATTTTGGCCGCAAAAGTTGAAAGCCGTATATTTGAAAAACAAGTATCACTGCAAATATACAGTGACACACTTCTAATCATATTGATCATGCATGCCTGTGGGGGTATTTCTAGCGGCCTAGGTATGCTTTTAATCATACCAATGGCGATTGGCAGTTTATTAGGAAAGCAATCACTTTCTCTCACATTCAGTTCGTTAGCTTCACTTGGTTTACTTTCAGAATATGTTTATTCACTCATCTATATTAGTGGCCATTCAGATAATTCTACTCAGGTCGGCATTCTTGGTGCAACATTATTTTCGACTGCAATAGTTACCCATAAACTCACATTGAGATTACAAAGTAGCGAACTATTATTGCAACAAAAAGAGCACGACGTTGAGCTACTATTCGCGCTAAACCAAGAAATCATTGAGGATTTGCAAGCGGGTGTTATTGTTCTTACAAAAGATCGGTCAGTACGACACATCAATAACACTGCCCGCAAAATGCTAAAGATGACATCAAACTTAACGATGTCGCTAGAGGATAATCATCCCAAAATTCTTACCGCGCTGAGCCAATGGCAAGAATCTATAGAGCGAGATGCTCCTTTTCTGCCACCTCAAACTGGACTTGATAATTTACAAATTAGCTTTCGACTTTTAAAAAGTAAAGGGCAAGAAAACACCTTGGTTTTTTTAAACGACGTGTCATCAATTAAAGCGAGCATGCAACAAGCAAAGCTGGCGTCATTAGGCCACTTGACGGCAAGCATTGCTCATGAAATCCGAAATCCGTTAAGCGCCATTTCACACGCCGCCGAACTGTTGGGTGAGAATGAACAACTACCCAAAGCTGAAAAACGTATGACCGAAATAATTCATCAACACACGGACCGTATCAATCATATTATTGAAGATATTATGAAAATATCTCGCGGTACGCCTACTATCATGGGAACTATTGATTTAAAACAGTGGATGCCCGAATTTCTCGAAGCCTTTTGTCTTAGTGGGGAATCGAACCTAAATTGTTTTAATCTAGAGATTTTTATCAGTGACTCAATTATTTCATTTGATACCGGACATCTAAATCAAGTAATGACTAATCTTTGCAATAATGCTCGAACACATGGCGATACCGATAAGCCAACCCATATAAAAATTTACAAAGACCAAAGTCAGGCTCTCAATATAGAGATAGCGGATGAAGGCCCTGGTATGGACCAATCTCATCTTGATAGAATTTTTGAACCTTTCTACACCACAAGCCATGAGGGCTCAGGCCTCGGCTTGTGTATAGTCGATCAACTATGCGCACTAAACAATGCTATTATTATTGCTCGACTAAATTCATACGGTGGCACTAGTTTTTGTGTTTTGCCAAGCTCACAAATGACTCCAAAATCGAATAACCATTAAACAATGCCAATGACTAAACAATGTGTATTAATTGTTGATGATGAGCCAGATATTCGTGAATTACTCGAAATTACATTATTGCGAATGGGTCTGCAAACTCATTGTGCTGCTGACTATTGCGCCGCAACACGATGGTTAAAAGAAATCAATTTTGACCTTTGCTTAACTGATATGAAACTGCCCGATGGTGACGGCATTACACTAGTAAAGCATATTCAGCAACATTACCCCAACACACCAACCGCTGTTATCACGGCTCATGGCAGTATCGATATGGCCATTAAAGCGATGAAAGCAGGCGCTTTTGACTTTGTCTCTAAGCCTGTTTCACTTAAGACTTTGAGGAACCTAGTTGAAAAAGCACTAACACTGCCAAGTAGCGTTCAACAAGCTAAAAAATCGTCTGAAGCCAAATACCAAATCATAGGTGAATCAAGTATTATCGTTGATTTACGGCGCTCAATAGCCAAGGTTGCCCGCAGCCAAGCACCGGTTTTTATTCAAGGCCAATCAGGTACCGGCAAAGAACTGGTAGCACGCCAAATTCACTTACAAGGTTCCCGTTCCGAAGCGCCTTTTATTGCTGTCAACTGTGGCGCAATACCATTAGAACTGATGGAGAGCGAATTTTTTGGACATATCAAAGGCAGCTTTACTGGTGCAGTTAGTGATAATGTGGGCCTTTTTAAAGCTGCAAATGGTGGCTCCCTATTCCTTGACGAAATAGCCGATTTACCATTGTCAATGCAAGTCAAGCTGTTGCGCGTCATACAAGAAAAAGCCATACGCCCCGTTGGTAGTCAGCAGGAAGAAAACACAGATGTCAGGATAATCAGCGCCTCAAACAAAGACCTTGAAAGTATGGTGCAAAAAGGTATTTTTAGAGAGGACCTTTATTATCGTGTCAATGTGATAAGTGTATCAGTGCCCGCACTAGAAGGCCGCCGGAATGACATTGTAAAGCTTACTCAACATATTCTGGAAAAATACCGTCAGCAACATAACTGGCAATTAACAGTCGATTCGGAGGCTATGAAAGCCTTACAGAATTATAGTTTTCCCGGTAATGTCAGAGAACTCGAGAATATCCTAGAACGTGCCACTTCACTGTGCGATGAAAACACTATAACAATTGACGATTTACAATTGCCGGAATTGTCCGTGAATACAAAAATGCCGGTTACTTCTACCAGTTTGGGAGATATGACTAAATCAGTCGAAAAAGAAAAAATCCTTCAAGCCCTCACCCAAAATCGATGGAATCAATCAGCCACAGCGCGTTCCATTGGCATTACCCTGCGCCAACTAAGATATAAAATCGAAAAGTTAGAAATCAAATAAAAACTGACAGAAACTGTGACTAATTGACAAAAATGTCAAAAACTGCCATTAATATTTGTACTTAAAACTACAGAATTCAATATATATCGTTGATTTATATAGATATTATAAATAAATTGAAAACTTGGCACTCAGCTTGCTTTAAGTATATTGTGAAATAGTATGTTTTGGTTTCTAAATAGAGTTTAAACTGTAAATTATTGAGAGGTACAAACGTGAAAAGAGTACAAACAGGTTTTACATTAATCGAATTAATGATCGTTGTGGCCATAATAGGTATCTTAGCAGCCATCGCAATTCCACAATATGCAGACTACACCCAGCGCACTAAAGTAGCAGGCGCCCTAGCGGGTGCAAGTACATGGAAAACAACCATATCGCTTTGCTATCAAGAGAATGGGGCCTACACTAATTGCACAGCTGGTAATAATGGCATACCAGCCGATATCGCTGCTACGGGCACTATTAATTATATCAACTCGTTAGCAATAACCGTTACTGATGCCACAAATATGTTCGTTACCATCAACACTGAAGGCCAGACATCTGCTGGTGCTGATATGGTATTAGTTCTTACACCTACGCTTGTTTCTGGCGCTCTGGATTGGAGAATGACTGGTACCGGCTGCACTGAAACTGGTCGGAGTATTACCTGTTAAAGTAATTTTGAATTAATTTGGGCTCTTAAAGGTGTTGATTCTAGGATCGACACCTTTTTTATAAGAAGTTAAATATCATGTCCAATTTCCAACATATAGTCTCAAAGTGACGGACTTTACAAACAGAAGATTAACTGTTTAAAATTTATCGGCTCAAAAGATCGTAATCTAATAAATTAGAATTGAAATTATATGATCGCTACTAACATGAACCTTACTGGGGTCGCCAAGAAATTGGTGATCGACAATCACCTCGCTGAAGCTACAGTAATCGAAGCGGTTCGGAAAGCAAACCAAGAAAATATTTCCCTCACTGGCTATCTACTAAAAAATAAAATTATCCCCTCCGCAACTCTTGCAATGATTTCATCACAAGAGTTTGGTTTACCAGTATTTGACTTATCAGTAATGGATATTGACCAAGCAGCAATAACCTTGGTCGAAGAAAAACTCATAACCAGACTTAATGCTATCCCCCTTTTTAAGAGGGGAAATCGTTTGTTTGTTGCGATTTCAAATCCTACCAATACTCAAGCACTGGATGAATTCAAATTTAATACCGGTTTATTAACTGAAGCTATTTTGGTTCAAGAGGATCAACTCAGTTACTTTATTGAAAAAGCAGTGAGTTCCATGGATTCTAGTATGGGAAGCATGCTAGACGATGACCTAGAAAATCTAGATATTGCAGATGAGAAAGCTCAAGAATCGATCACTAAGACAGATATAGAAGACGCGCCTGTAGTTAAGTATGTGAATAAAATATTGGTCGATGCCATTAACAAAGGTGCATCAGACATTCATTTCGAACCCTATGAAAAACGGTACCGGGTTCGCTATCGAATTGATGGTATTTTATGTGAGATTGCTTCTCCACCGATTACAATTGCGGCAAAGTTGACTTCACGAGTAAAGGTTATGTCACGAATGGACATATCTGAAAAGCGTGTCCCACAAGATGGACGAATTAAACTCCGACTTTCTTTAAACAGGGCTATTGATTTTCGGGTAAATACCTGTCCAACGTTATTTGGTGAAAAAATAGTGTTGCGCATATTAGACCCTTCGAGTGCCCAGTTGGGCATCGATGCTCTGGGTTATGAGCCTGATCAAAAAAAGATATATATGGATGCTCTCTCAAGTCCATATGGCATGATCCTAGTCACTGGCCCGACTGGAAGTGGCAAAACCGTTTCTTTATATACGGGTTTAAATATCTTAAACGTACCCGAAACCAATATTTCTACAGTGGAAGATCCTGCTGAAATTAACCTTGAGGGCGTTAATCAGGTTAACGTAAACCATAAGGTTGGCCTTACTTTCGCCGAGGCAATGAAATCATTTTTGAGGCAAGATCCAGATGTCATTATGGTTGGTGAAATCCGTGATTTGGAAACTGCTAGCATCGCAATCAAGGCAGCACAGACAGGTCACTTAGTTCTTTCAACCCTTCATACTAAAGATGCACCGCAAACTTTAACCCGTTTAATGAACATGGGTGTCCCTGCATTTAACATTGCTACCTCAATTAATTTAATTATTGCACAGAGACTCGGAAGACGGCTTTGTAAACATTGCAAAGTCATCGACGACCTGCCAAAAGATGTATTGTTAAGTGAAGGATTTACACAAGAAGACTTAACCCAATCACCTAAAATATATAAGGCTGTCGGTTGTGAACAATGCTCAAATGGCTACAAAGGTCGAGTGGGTATTTATCAGGTAATGACAATATCAGAGGAAATGATTCGGCTGATTATGAATGGCGCCAACTCGATTGATATTGCAGACCAGGCAAGAAAGGAGGGCATTGCTGATTTACGTCGTTCGGCACTTAAAAAAATTATGGCTGGGTTAATTAGCCTTGGAGAAGCAAATCGAGTAACCAGGGATTAGGTTTAAATCATGGTAAAAAAAGTAGTAGATAAAACTGAGTTCAGTTATGAAGGAAGGAGCCGCGCCGGTACAAAAGTAAAAGGTGAAGTATACGCATTGAGTGAAACTCTGGCTAAAAACGAACTACGCAAGCAAGGTATCAACCCAATTAAGGTGCGCAAAAAACCACAACCATTATTTGGTGGTGCGGCCAAAATAAAACCTTCAGATATCGCTATATTTGCACGCCAAATAGCTACTATGATGCATGCGGGCGTACCGTTAGTTCAGTCATTCGAAATTATTGGCGAAGGTAGTGATAACAAATCAGTAAGAAAAATGATCTTCGGCATCAAATCAGAGGTTGAAGGTGGCGTGCCTTTTGCTGAAGCGTTAGCCAAACAACCATTATATTTTGATCCATTATTTGTCAACTTAGTATCCGCTGGAGAGCATTCTGGTGCGTTAGAAACTATGCTCGACAAACTTGCTACTTACAAAGAAAAAACTGAAGCATTAAAATCCAAGGTAAAAAAAGCATTATTTTATCCACTGGCTGTATTGATTGTCGCCTTTGTTGTTACTGTCATTCTATTAGTATTCGTTGTTCCTCAGTTTGAAGATTTATTCGAATCATTTGGCGCCGACCTACCCGCCTTGACTCAATTTGTAATCCATTTATCGGAGTTTATGCAAACCTGGTGGTGGGTTATCATGGGAGGAATAATAGGTTCTGTTTACACGATTTTACACATAAAAAAAACATCTCCAAAGCTGCAGATGGCATTTGATCATATTGCATTGAAGGCACCCGTGATTGGTGAGATTATGACTAAATCAGCAATAGCTAGGTTTGCTCGCACCTTAGAAACCATGTCAGCAGCAGGTGTGCCGCTCGTTGAAGCGATGAGCTCCGTGGCAGGTGCAACCGGAAATATTATTTATTACAATGCCAGTATGAAAATTAGAGACGACGTTTCACAGGGCACACAGTTACAAACATCAATGAGAAGTACCGGATTATTTCCAAACATGGCAATTCAAATGATATCGATTGGAGAAGAAGCGGGTTCGCTTGACCGGATGTTAGGTAAGGTGGCTGATTTCTACGAAAATGAAGTCGACGATGCGGTAGACGCGCTTACTTCACTACTAGAGCCAATTATAATGGCTGTGTTAGGCATTTTGGTTGGCGGATTAATTATCGCGATGTACTTGCCTATCTTCAAACTTGGTTCGGTTGTTTAGGGGTTCATTTAATTGTTTACAGATCTTGTTTCATTTTTTCAATTACACGTAGCAACCTATCTTACTTTGCTATTCATACTCGGCTTACTAATCGGTAGCTTTTTGAATGTTGTGATTTACCGATTACCCATTATGATGCAGCGCGAATGGCGCTCTGATTGTCTTGAGTTTTTAGAGCAGCCTTTAGAAACTGGGACTGAAAGTTTTAACCTGAGTATGCCTCGTTCACGTTGTAGTAAATGTGGCCATGCAATTAGCGCTTTGGAAAACATCCCGATTCTTAGTTATATAGCACTGAAGGGAAAATGTAAGGCGTGTAAAACTTCAATTTCAATACAATATCCACTGGTAGAGTTATTCACAGGCGTCATTTCGCTAGTGATTGGCTGGCATTTTGGGGTTAGTCTCCAAACACTCGCTGGCTTATTTTTTAGCTGGTGTTTAATCGCTGCTAGCGGTATAGATTTAAGCCACAAATTGCTTCCAGACGATATTACTTTACCTTTAATGTGGCTGGGTATTCTAATATCTTTCTTCAATGTTTTTATTGATTTGGAAGCCAGTGTTATTGGCGCTATAGCTGGCTACCTTTGCCTCTGGAGTGTGTTTATACTTTTCAAACTAGTCACTGGAAAAGAAGGTATGGGTCATGGTGACTTTAAATTACTAGCAGCACTAGGTGCTTGGTGTGGATGGAAAATGCTCTTTGTCATTGTACTAACATCTTCACTGGTCGGTGCTGTAATTGGTATTTTGATGATAGTGCTCAGCAAAACAGAACGTAATACCGAGATTCCATTCGGCCCTTACCTTGCCTCAGCAGGATGGATCAGCTTTATCTGGGGACCAGTATTGCTCACTACCTACCTCAATATATTTTAAAACTTTATGCTAATTATAGGGCTTACGGGTGGAATAGCATCGGGTAAAACTCGAATAAGCAATTTGTTTGCTCAATTGAAAACACCTATTGTTGATACTGACATCATTAGTCGGGAAGTGATTGAACCAGGCCAAACTGGTTATATGGCAATAGTAAATCACTTTGGAAATAGCATAATTCTGGATGATACTCAAATTGATCGTCGTAAACTGAGACAACTGGTATTTAATGATAGTGCAGCCAAGCAATGGCTCGAGTCAGTCCTCCACCCTATTATATTTGAACAAACTCGATATCAGATCGCACAGCATAGTCTGAAAGAATATATCGTAGTTGTTATCCCGCTTCTTTTTGAGACGAATTTTAGTAAACTCGTTGACCGTATATTAGTTGTTGATTGTGCAGCCAATGTCCAAACCGAAAGATTAATTCTTCGCGACAAAATCGATGCGATTCTGGCAAAAACAATGGTTGATCAACAATGGTCAAACCAAAAGCGGATTAACCTTGCGGATGACATCATTCATAATAATAACAACGAAGACTTGAATCACCAGGTTATTGCATTACATCAAAAGTATTGGGCACTATCAGATCAGTAAGACTTTTTACTATAATCTTAATTTTATTACCCCATGTCCCTTCCCCATAGAAACTATCACTTACGGACGTGTTTTGGTTAAAACTGAACGCGTAATTTTATGTTTTATTGGTTATAATTAATCTATATTATACAGTATTTTCCTGCATGCCGCCAAAACACATTATTTTTGAACAGCCTCTCAATGAACGAATTCGCATGTGCTTACGAATCGAGACATTAATGAAGCGATTTCATTACTTTAATTCGTTAAAGGGCAACTGGAGCGGCTACTCTGCATTGGTAGGTGTACTTGAGATAACTTCACTGTTAGAACGAGGTGACTTAAAGCAAGAATTAATGAAGGAGTTAGAGCGCCAACATAGTGCTCTGAAATCACTATCAGAGCATAGTGAAGTCGACAAATCTAAGTTAACCCTTATCTTAAACAGACAGAAGCATGCACTCGAAGGGTTGCATCAATTAAGTGGGAAATTGGGTGAGCACCTTAAACGTAATGATTTTTTGTTATCCATTAAGCAACGTACATCTATTCCCGGAGGCAGTTGTGATTTTGACCTACCAGAACTTCGATTTTGGTTGAATCAGGATCATAGTGAAAGAGTAAAGGACCTTGAGCGATGGGCCGGACCTTACTTGCAGCTTGAATCAGTAATCGAGCTAGTACTTAGCGTCATCAGGGAGAGCGCCACGTCAGACAAAGTTGTAGCTGAAAATGGTTTTTTTCACCGAACGTTAGATTCTCAACAACCCAATCAGCTTCTTCGAATTAGTATTCTTGCTAGTGAAGGCATTTACCCCGAAGTAAGTGCAGGTAAACACCGTTATTCTGTACGATTTCTAAATCCATTACCAATCGACAAACTTCCTACGCAGGTAAAAGAAGACGTTACTTTTTTTCTTACTCGTTGTTCACTATAACTTCAATTATAATAAATCATTAATATTAAAGCTCTTGTATCCGACGTTACGAATTGCGTTAGCTACGATATTCTGCGTTTATTTTCACATAGTCATAGGATAAATCAGAAGTCCAGATAGAAGTACTGAACTGGCCTTGGTTTAAATCGACGGTAATTTTTATTTCTTCTTTACTCATCTCAAGTTTACCAAGCTCCTCCCGATATTCGCTATCAGGCACACCTTTTTTTAGCAGACAAGTGTTACCAAGATACAAATCGACACAAGAGACGTCCAATGCATCAATCTTAGCACGCCCTATCGCTGCAAGAATTCGACCCCAATTAGCATCTGAAGCAAATAAAGCCGTTTTCACTAAAGGTGAATGCGCTATGGTATAACCCACTTCTCTGGCGTCTTCTGTTGTTAATGCATTCTTCACTTCAATTTCAACAAACTTGGTGGCACCCTCTGCATCTCGAATAATGGACTGAGCTAAATATTTAAATACCCGAATTAACACTTCAATAAATTGACTCGATTCCGCATTAACTTCCACATTAGCCTGTCCTGTTGCAATCAAAATACAAGCATCGTTGGTCGATGTATCGCCATCGACAGTAATTGAATTAAACGAGCAAGCCACAGCCTGTTTGATCAGATCATTGAGCAATGATTTTTCGATTTTTGCATCGGTGGCAACATAGGCAAGCATCGTTGCCATATCTGGTTTAATCATACCAGAACCTTTAGTAATACCGGTTATCGTGACGGTTTCCCCTGAAATAATCACCTGTTCAGAAATTGCTTTAGGGAAGGTATCGGTTGTCATTATGCCTTGAGCAGCTTCCAACCATTTGTCCTCGTCGAGCGAATCAAACAATCTGGGTATGGCCTTACAGATCTTGACAACGGGTAGCTTGGCAGCGATAACACCTGTCGAAAACGGTAACACTTTATCAAGTGATACGTTTGTAGTTTGCTCCGCTACTGCCTGACAACAGGCAAGCGCATCTAGATAGCCTTGTTCACCCGTTCCGGCATTAGCATTCCCTGAGTTAATCAGTAAATAGCGAGTCGATACTTGTTTTTCTAGGTGTTCTTTTGCGACAGTTACTGGGGCAGCACAAAATTTATTCGTGGTGAAGGTCGCAGATAAATTAGCTGTCTCAGAAATTTCGACTAATACTAAGTCTGTCATATCTGCATTAGACTTAATACCACTATAAGTAGCAGAAAGGCGCACACCTCGTACGGGCAACAACTTGCCCGGTTGTTTCAATCCAACAGCCATATTTCACCCGAATTCATTTAAGTTAGTTTGCCGTGACACTGTTTAAACTTTTTCCCGGAGTCACACCAACAAGGCTCATTCCGACCTATTTTCTTTTCTTTTCGAATATAGGGTTGCTGCTCTTCTTCCGTAGATACTTCTTTACGACTTAATGGACTATTGGCCGAGGCATGCTCCATTTTGATATTTTCATCTTCTGTCTTTCTTTTCTCTAAAGCATCGACTTCAGACTCGCTTTTTATTTGCACTTGAGTCAAATACTGCACTGCTTCATATTTAATATTGTCGAGCATATCCGTAAACATTTCAAAAGACTCACGTTTATACTCCTGTACTGGATTTTTCTGCGCATAACCTCTTAAACCAATACCCTGACGCAAATAGTCCATCGCAGCTAAATGTTCTTTCCATTGACGGTCAGTTAAATGTAAAACGAGCTCTTTTTCGTATCGAGTAAAGACACCATCACCCAACGCGTTGATTTTATCACTATAGGCTTTCTCCATCTGCTCAACAATCCTGTCGAGAATAACCTTATCAGTAATATCCACATCATCATCAAACCACTTTTGTATCGGCATTTCGAGGCCAAACTCTTTTTTTAGAGCTAACTCCAAATCCGCCATTTTCCACTGTTCGTCTATCGAGTTAGCGGCAATATAGGTTCGAAATAACCCTTCGACAACATCTAAACGCATCAATTTAATCGCTTCGTCAATATTTTCGGCTTGTAGTAGGTCATCTCTTTGCTTATAAACCACCTTTCGCTGGTCATTGGCGACATCATCATACTGGAGTAGTTGTTTTCGAATATCAAAGTTATGCGCCTCAACCTTACGCTGAGCATTTTCTATCGCTTTGCTAACCCATGGATGCTCAATCGCCTCTCCATCTTCCATACCTAACTTTTGCATTAAGCCTGCAACTTTTTCAGAAGCAAAGATACGCATTAAGGTATCTTCCATTGACAAGTAAAACCGAGTTGAACCTGGGTCACCTTGCCGGCCTGAACGTCCACGTAATTGATTATCAATACGTCTAGACTCATGTCGTTCTGTGCCTATGATATGTAATCCACCGGCAGCAATGACTTCATCATGACGCAAACGCCATTGATCGTTTAATTGCTTTAGTTTTTCGGTATCGTCCTCTGAGATTTCACTCAATTGAAGTTCAATATTACCTCCAAGGACGATATCTGTGCCTCGACCTGCCATATTGGTAGCAATAGTTACCTGACCGGGTGTACCAGCGTCAGCAATAATGCCGGCTTCACGCTCATGCTGTTTTGCGTTTAGAATTTCGTGTTTAATTTTTTCTTTTTTCAGTAAATCAGACAAATATTCAGATGTTTCTACCGAGGTCGTTCCCACCAAAACTGGCTGACTCTTTTTTGAACATTCTTTAATATCCTCAATTATGGCAGTGTACTTCTCTTTCGCCGTCAGATAAATCAAGTCGCCCATATCGTTGCGAACCATACTTTTATTGGTCGGCACAACGACAACTTCAAGCCCATAAATCTGCTGAAATTCGAAAGCTTCAGTATCAGCAGTACCAGTCATGCCCGATAATTTATCGTATAAACGGAAATAATTCTGAAAAGTAATTGAAGCGATGGTTTGATTTTCGTTCTGAATATTAACGCTTTCTTTGGCTTCGATTGCTTGATGTAATCCTTCTGACCATCGACGTCCAGCCATGGTACGCCCAGTAAATTCATCGACTATGACCACCTGCCCATCTTTAATAATATAATCGACATCCTTCACAAAAATCGCGTGAGCTCGAAGTCCTGCGTTTAGATGATGGACCAATGTAATATTAGCCGCATCGTACAAACTCTCACCCTCAGTTAACAGCCCCGCTTTAACCATCAGCATTTCTGCCGAATCGTGCCCTGCCTCACTTAAAAATACTTGTTTAGATTTTTCATCAATGGTGTAGTCACCAGGCCCATCCTCAACTTCTACTTTGGAAAGATCGGGAATAATACTATTGATACGGGTATATAACTCTGAGCTATCACTAGCCTGACCTGAAATAATAAGTGGCGTTCGAGCTTCATCAATTAATATTGAATCAACCTCATCCACGATTGCAAAATTGAGTTCGCGTTGAACTCGATCTTCCAGAGTGAAGCTTAAATTGTCGTGCATATAATCAAAACCAAACTGATTATTCGTGCCATAAGTGATATCTGATTGATAAGCTAGGCGTTTCGCGTCGTAATCCATTTCGCTCAAAACCACACCAACACTAAGCCCCAGAAAACCATACAATCGTCCCATCCAGGCTGCATCGCGTTCTGCAAGATAATCGTTCACTGTGACAATATGAACACCTTTACCACTGAGTGCATTCAAATAAGCAGCGAGTGTCGCAACCAGTGTTTTACCCTCACCAGTACGCATTTCAGTGATTTGATTTTGATTCAAGATCATCGCACCAATGCATTGGACATCATAATGGCGCATACCCAGCACACGTAACGAGGCCTCACGACAAACAGCAAAGGCCTCTTCAAGTAATTGATCAAGGGTTTCACCCCCTTCAATTCTCTGTCGGAACTCGACTGTTTTTTGAGTTAATTGTTCATCATCTAACGCTTTTATGTCAGCTTCTAACTGATTTATTTTATTAACGCGTTGATTTAAAATTTTAATAGTACGGTCGTTTCGACTACCGAATATTTTTCTTGATAATTTTGACAGCATTAGATGGGGAAATTCTACAGTCGGGGTTAAATTATGTGAATGCTATCTTAAAATAGCAGGCTTGGTTGTATCTCTTTACACGCAAAATTAATTCGATGCATTTATAAACTTCACGGGATTAACTTGCTTGCCATCCTTTAGCACTTCAAAGTGAACATGTGGTCCTGTTGAGCGACCAGACGAACCTATTTCAGCGATTTGAAAACCTTTCTCTACAATATCACCAACCGACACCAGAATTTTTGAATTATGTGCATATCGAGTAGTAAAACCATTTCCGTGTGCAATATCAATGACAAGGCCGTAACCATAGTGCTTACCGACATAGGTAACAACACCTTTCGCCACTGCTATAACGGCGCCACCCATTTTTCCAGCGAAATCCATCCCTTTGTGCATTTCTTTTTTACCACTCAGTGGATGCATTCTCATACCGTAGTACGAAGAAAGCCAACCCTTTAAAATCGGGCGACCACTGGGTTGAACTTCTTTTTGTAAGTTTTCGCTCATAACAATATCTTCGAGCACTTCTAGTTGGCTCTCTTGAAGATCTAGATCGAGTCCTAACTGTCGAATTGCAAGTGATAGTTCTGGATTTAGTGATGAATTCTGTTCAATAAACTCTTCAGGCCCACCCACTGCAGGAATACTGTTAAAATCAAACTCGTCGTCATCAATACTAGCCATGTGTGTTAGCTTTCGACCCAGTGCATCGAGTCGCATTACATGTGCTTGAAGAAGACCAAGCCTAGATGACATGGCATCGAGATTAGCTTCTGACTCTTGAGCTAAATTTTTAAGGCTTACTTTATGCTGACGTATTTCCAGCTTCCAACCATCGATCAGTGATTGGTTATTTTGAGGTGGATTCAGATTAAAACCCCAATATCCTGCCCCAAATAGCAAACCTAAAACGACAACTGATAACGAAATATTATGAAAGAAGTTAGACAAATTAAGACTAAAAACCGTGCCCTTTTTAGACGACAGAAAGAGAATGTTCATAAAAGAGCTACGTCGCTTCCACTGGCTGCGCATATGAAATAGGTGCAGTAGAGGCATCATCAAACGTTACGTCTTCCCAAGCTTCTTTATCTTCTAGCAAGGCGAGCAACAACTTGTTATTAAGTGCGTGGCCAGATTTGTATCCTGAAAAGGCGCCAATTAAGCTATGACCTAACAAATAAAGATCGCCGATTGAGTCAAGAATTTTATGCTTTACAAATTCATTATCATATCTTAGACCATCTTCATTAAGGACTCGGTAGTCATCCAAAACAATAGCATTATCTTGACTGCCGCCTAGTGCTAGATTGTTAGAGCGCAAATACTCGATATCCTTTTGAAAACCAAAAGTACGTGCCCTGCTAACCTCTTTTACAAAAGAAGTAGTTGAAAAATTAATACTGCAAATTTGCTTTTGCTGGGTAAACAATGGGTGGTCAAAATCAATTTCAAAGGTAACCTTGAAGCCATTAAATGGATTAAACTCTACCCATTTATCACCGTCTTCAACTCTGACTGTTTTCTTAATACGAATGAAACGTTTAGCTTTATTTTGTTCGACAATACCGGCCGACTGTATTAGAAAGACAAATGGACCAGCACTACCGTCCATAATGGGCACTTCATCAGCACTTAAATCGATATAGGCGTTGTCAATTCCAAGACCTGCAATGGCAGATAACAGATGTTCGACCGTAGAAATTCGGACACCATTATCAACTAGAGTTGTTGACAGGTTGGTATCACCAACTTTTTCTGGACGCGCCAAAATTTCTACAGGGTCATCAAGGTCGATACGCCTAAATCTAATGCCCGAGTCAATCTCAGCGGGGCGAAGTGTCAAGTAGACTTTTTTCCCTGTATGCAATCCTACGCCCATTGCGCGAATAACATTTTTTAAGGTACGTTGTTTAATCAAGGTGAGTCCCAAATTGATAGACTATAAGCTATTTTTTAGCAGGTTTACTGGACCAAGCCGATGAGCAGGGAATAATGTCCGAATTACGTTAAAAAATCAATCTAAATCCGGCTCTGACCATATTATGCCTATAATTTCACGCTACTATTTTAACTTAAAGCTACGTTAGAGAAATACCGCTTTAGTTCCCTACCAATACAAATGGTTTCAACGTTTTTTACTTTCTTAAAATCGAGCTAGTTTGTGCACAAAAACACTTACTTCGAGAAGTACGTGGAAAAAGTGGCGAGGGTAAAGATCGTACTATTTAGCTTTAATATAGGCCTGACTAAAAAATAACAATTTTCTTTTTGAAGACGCAGATTAAATATCTAAAAGTGGTCACCGAAATTTCTATTGAATCCTTAGATAGCGATCTTTTTCTTTTTCCAAAACAAATTCAACTCTCCGGTTTCTCGCCCGATTCTCCACAGTATTATTTTCAACTAGTGGAATAATATCGGCATACCCTGTTGCAGTCATTCTTTCAGGATCAAGCCCTAAACCGATAAAAAACCGTAATACGGAAGTTGCTCTTATGGCAGAGAGCTCCCAATTAGAGGGGAACTGAGCCGTTTCTATATCAAGATTATCGGTGTGTCCACGAATTGCGATTTTATAACCCGCATATTTCTTAAACAAATAATTCAAATTAGAGAAAATAACTCTACCCTCGTCTTTTAACTCGGCTTTACCCGATGGAAACAGGTATCGACCGTCAATTTGAAGTATTACTTTATCCGCATTGAAATCTAGATCAACACTGTCTGATAAATCGGTATTAGCGATCATGCTTTCCAGCTCCTCGACAATCGCTGGCTTTAAGTTTTCGATCACTTGTTCAGTCGGATTCAATCCAATCATCTCCTCTATTGGCTTGAGAGGCTCCAGATTCTGGCCGTTTTTAATTGCATAATCAATAACACTAATTTGATTATCGTCACCATCCAACACCTGAACGCTAGCGACCAACTTCCTAAAAGCGGCATCTTCGTAATCTGCCAAAGTATATAGAAGGATAAAAAAAACCAGTATCAGCGTCATCATGTCCGCAAAGGTAACTACCCAAGCCTGTCCACTGTCATCGGCATCAATCACATTCATAAACAATTTTGCTGACACCTTAGGTTCTGTCCTTCAATTGTTGCATTGGCTTGCGCTTTTTAGCTGGCACAAATGATGAGAGTTTTTCATAAACAGACAATGGATTATTGTCCTGTAGAATACTCACGGCACCTTGAAATATGATTTCAAAGTTCATAACTTCTAGCATAGTTCTCGATTTTAGTTTGCCTGCGATAGGCAAAAATATTACCGTTGCGAGTAGGGTGCCGTAAAAAGTGGTCAGTAATGCAACCGCCATCGCAGGTCCCAAAGTCTCAGGATTTGCGAGTAGAGAAAGCATTTGTATCAGTCCTATCAGCGTTCCTAACATGCCAAAAGAAGGCGCGTACATGGCCATTTTCTTAAATACGTCTTGCACTATAAAATGACGCATTTGCATTGAGTCAATTTCAGTACGCATCGCCGATCGCAGCGTCTCCTCATCAGCCGCATCAGCAATCAGGGTGCAAACCCGTTTCAAAAACGGCGAATTAGTTTTAACGTCCATCAAACTGAGCAATCCTTTGCTCCGGCTCACGGTGCCTAGCTTAACCATCATATTGATCAATTCCTGAGAGTCTTGCTTAGGTGAAGTGAATACGAAATAAGCACTCTTAAAGGCTGTCAGTACATCATTAAATTGAAAGGTCAGTAATGTGGCAGCCATTGTGCCCCCAACCACAATCATAATCCCAGGAACATTCAAAAAATTGTGCACATCACCGCCAGAGATAATGGCAGACACGATAAGACCAATACCAGAAATGATACCTATGAGAGAAGCTAGATCCATATTTCTACCTGAGCCAATGTTTGATAGTGAATATCATAATGTTTGATGGTGAATGTTATATAGTGAAGTTATCACCGGCGGTTGTATGAATTTCTTTAGGCTTGTTTGTCACACGTCTAGAACTAGCTCAAAAAAAACACCTATTTATTCGAGCACCGTGCAAAATAAACTCAACATCCCATCTATAAGAAAGACAGTCACGCCTTTGCGACCTAGTTCTGTATAAAATGTTCACGGTAATATTTCAGTTCTTCTATTGACTCTAAAATATCGTCTAGGGCTAGGTGAGCACCTTTCTTAGTAAAGCCTGAGACTATTTCAGGCTTCCATAACCTTGCCAGCTCTTTAAGCGTACTGACATCAAGATTCCTATAATGGAAAAAGTCTTCTAATTCGGGCATTAAACGGGCCATGAACCGCCTGTCCTGACAAATGCTGTTACCACACATTGGAGACGTCCCTGGTGACACATATTTCGTCAAAAATTCCAGCGTTTCTTCTTCAGCTATACGCATAGTGTCTTTACTGTTCAAAACGCGCTGCGTTAATCCTGAATCACCATGATGAGTCGTATTCCATTCATCCATCGCATTCATGACTGAAAATGATTGTTGTATGGCGATAACGGGACCCTGAGCTAATATTACCAGATTTTTATTAGTGACTACTGTAGCGATTTCTATAATTTGATCCATTTGAGGCTCAAGACCGGTCATTTCCAGGTCGATCCATATCAAGTTATTTTGGTCAATTGTCATGTCAGCTCCATAATGTGCTTTTAGCTTTAAAATTTTACGGTAAACTATAGCAAGATTTAACTTGATTGGTTTAAGCATGGTTTATTTAAATTAAAATATTTTGACTTTGAATTGCAAGTCAAATCAATGCACCATAGTACACTCACACATTAGCAACAGAGCCTTTAAATTGCGTAACATCATCGACGAGAAATGCAGTAACAATCCTGATCTAGCTCCGAAACTTACAGAACAAGAAACCCTTGAATTACTACCCGCTATTAATGATGATTGGCTTTTAGACAGTGCCAACCAAACACTCAGCCGGAATTTTGAGTTCAAAAACTATTATCAGACAATGGCTTTTGCCAATTCATGTGCTTGGATAGCACATCAAAATGATCATCACCCAGATATGACAGTGACATACCGACACTGTCACCTCAGCTTCACTACGCATTCTGTTGATGGTTTATCTATCAACGACTTTATTTGCGTTGCGAAAGTTGATGCTTTATTAATATGACGATTGTTGATTTCATCTTATGCGGTATGACCTCTGGATATGTCGATGGCTAAACGAAAACTCAGTCACCATCAAAAAAAACGCATTCAAGAAACTCAGGATGCTATCAACTCTGATAGCCAAAATCATATGCATGGACTGGTGATTTCACACCATGGCGGCAAAATAGTCTTAGAGTCAACTGAAGGCAGCCTGCATATTTGTGATGTAAAATCTAACATTGGTATCATTGTTTGTGGTGATATCGCTGTTTACGAACGCATTAAAGAAAAAGAATTCCGCGTACTTGCCATTCAACCGAGGCACAACCTGCTGCAAAGAATTGACGGGTTCGGTCACTTAAAATCTGTCGCAGCAAACCTCAGTCAATTGCTGATTTGCCTTGCGGTTAAGCCTGCACCGAACCTATTTTTACTCGATCAATACCTGCTATCGGCCGAACAACAAAATATTGATGTTGTCATCGTATTAAACAAGGCTGATATGCTGTCTGACGGCTTGACTGACCCATTTGGACTTAAGGCTATCTATGAACCACTCGGTTACAAAGTATTACTTGCTAGTGTAATGTCCGTGAATGGAATGGAGTCGTTACGCACCTTACTCGATAACAATACCTCTGTTTTAAGTGGCGTTTCAGGCGTAGGAAAATCGTCGATTACAAAGGCGCTATTGCCTGAAATTGACGTTAAGATATGTGAGATTTCGGAAGCGAATGAAGAAGGTAGGCACACCACTAGGACTAGCCGCCTGTATCACTTGCCAAATAATGGCCACTTAATCGATACACCAGGAGTGCGCGGATTTAACCCCGTATTGGACGACAATATACCGGTCAGTGCCGGATTTAGAGAAATTAATCGGATTTCAGAACATTGTCGATTTGCCAATTGCCGACATATCAATGAACCCAAATGTGCGGTTGTTGAAGCCGTATTACGAAATGACATAACTGATAGTCGATATCAACACTACCTTCGGTTGGTAGAAAAACTTTAAAGCCTCTTGACATCAGTACACTGCTTTACTTATGAAAGGCCACCCAACTGGTGCCCACCCATTAAGTGAAGGTGTATATGATAAACCTCTTGCCCACCGTGCTGATTGCAGTTCATCACTAGTCGATAGCCATCTTCGGCGATGCCCTCCTGTCGTGCAATTTTTTGCGCAGCCAATACCATATTTCCAATCAATTCAGCTTGCGCTGGTTGAATGTCATTTGCGGTCGCAATTTTAACTTTTGGAATCACCAAAATATGCACGGGGGCCTGCGGGCTAATATCACGAAAGGCGAGGATATCGTCATCTTCGTAAACAATGTCAGCAGGTAACTCTCGATTGATAATTTTACTGAATATGGTTTCGCTCATTGTTTTTCCTGAATAGCGATTGTATTTCTTAGTTTCAAGTAAGACCTTAGTCGTATTGCTGCCGGCCTGACAACGCCCGTGACAAGGTGCCACTGTCGACGAATTCAAGCTCACCGCCCAAAGGAATGCCCCGCGCTAACCGACTGGTTTTGATATTATATTTGTGTGCCACATCAGCAATAAATTGCGAGGTAATATCTCCCTCTATCGTAGCACTGGTCGCCAGTATCACTTCACTTACACCATCTTCCTGCAATCGTTGTTCTAGTTGTTCAATGCCTAACTGATCTGGGCCAAACCCATCCAATGGCGACAACCGACCCAGCAATACAAAATAACCACCTTGAAAAGCCCCAGACGCCTCGATTGCTAACACATCGGCGGGGGTTTCGACGATGCATACAATGCTCGAATTTCGACTAGGCCGGGTACAGATATCACATAAATCAGAATCAGCAAAGTTACGACAGCGATGGCAATGGCCTACTTTATCTAGGGCATTCAGGGTTGCATCAGCCAATCTTCTGGCACCGTCTGGATCACGTTCTATTAAATATAAGGCCATTCGCTGGGCCGATTTCTGACCGACGCCTGGCAAACATTTAAGCGCATTGATTAAAGCTTCTAATGAAGGAGAAGAAGACATTGATTCACCTAAAAAGGCAGTTTAAAACCAGGCGGAAGATTGAGCCCTTCAGTTAAGCCCTGCATCGCATCTTGATTTGTTTTCGCCACTTTATGGACCGCGTCGTTCATCGCCGCTGCGATTAAGTCCTCGAGCATTTCCTTATCTTCTTCCATCAAGCTGGAATCGATACGCACTGAATTGACTTCGTGAGTACCACGCATAGTCACTTGAACGAGACCGCCACCTGATTCGCCTGATATTTCTTTTGCGGCTAATTCCTGTTGCGCCTTTTGCATATTTTCCTGCATTTCCTGCGCTTTCTTCATCATATCACCCAGACCACCTTTCATCTTACTACCTCATTTAAATTTTTCTAAAGTTCATTTCATACTGTAATTATTAGACAAAATATCTTACTTTTCATCCATTAATTGTACGCTAGACTCAATTAACTCGGCACCGAATTCGCGCTGCAATTTCTTAACCGTCAGTTCTTGCTTAATCGAATCGATCGCCATCTGGCGATGTTCGTGCTGTTTACGCAATCGGGTTTCACTTGGTGTTTCAGCATCGAGCTTATCTTGCACGTGCAAATCTAGGATTAATGATAACCCAAGTTTAGAGGCTATCGCCTGACAAATTTCGTCCTGATTCTCAGGATTTACAAACTTCATGAAATCAGAGGTCAAAAACAACTGCAAATGATTCTGTTCATATTTTCCGACAACACTATTAGTTGCAATGGCCTGTGCAAAACCTTGTAACCCTAAATCATATGATAATTCTGTCCATTGAATAGCATCTGTTGCGACTGGCTTTGACTTCTCTGTCTCTTTTTGTTGGGTTACTGGCTCTTTATCCGCAAAGCTTTTCGGAATAATTAACTTGTGCGCTACGTCATGAGCCCCATAATTTAATTCTTCTAGTTCTATTGTCGGTTCATATTCTGAGGCAGGCGGGGGTTGAAACTCATCAGCTTCGCTCCGATCTCTACTGATGTCGCTCTCGATAACAACAGCAGGGGTCGACTCTTTAAATAATGAGCCAACCGGTGCAGGTTCGATATAAGATGTAATAGCAGGCAAAGGTGGTTCAAGATTAGGATCGAGTAAGGTCGAATCATCAATTAAGTCATAATCGATCTGATCAACCACTATCAAAGCTTCTGCAGGAACAACTTCTGACGTATCGACCCTTATTAAAGGTGGGCTAGACGCCCGAATTACAGACTTTTTTTTTCCACCGGTTGAGTATTAGTACTCGAGCGACTCCCTTCATTATCAGGAGAAAAAGCCAACAGACGAAGCATTAACATTTCAAACCCACAGGCTTCATCGGGGCTAATATTTAAATCTTGGCGACCCTGCAGCATAATTTGATAATATAATTGAATTTCTTCAGCTGACAGCTTTTCTGATAATGCAGCAATATGTTCATGCAAAGAGTCATCTTCTGGCGCTATACCTGCCGCACTTTGAAATAAAGCGATTTGTTGCAATAACGCAATCATTTCAGCACAAACTCTTTGATAATCTGGGTTGCGCTCAATAATTCTTCTAGCTTCACCAATCAAAGCACTGGCATTTTGTTCGACTAATGCATTAAGTAAATTAAAGATATAGTCTTTTGAAATTGCGCCCAACATAGACTCAACGGCATCTTGAAGGACCGATCCAGCACCATAAGCGATTGCCTGATCAAGCAAACTTAAACCGTCTCGCATACTACCGTCGGCAGCACTAGAAATCAGAGCCAATGCACCAGATTCTGTTTCTATTTTTTCTTCGCCCAGCAAAAACTGTAAATGAGACTGAATTTGCTGCTTCGACATACGTTTCAAATTGAATTGTAAACAACGTGATAACACGGTTACCGGTACTTTTTGCGGATCCGTTGTGGCGAGCAAAAATTTAACATGCGGAGGGGGTTCTTCCAATGTTTTCAATAATGCATTGAAACTGTGTTTCGATAACATGTGAACTTCGTCTATTAGATAGACCTTGAAGCGACCTCGAGTCGGTGCATATTGCACGTTATCGAGCAATTCACGCATATCGTCTACACCGGTTCGCGATGCCGCATCGATTTCGATTAAATCGACACTTCGACCTTCGTCGACTTCAAGACAGGACGGGCATTGTCCGCATGGTTCAGAACTGACGCCAGTATCACAATTGAGTGACTTAGCAAATATGCGAGCAATCGTAGTTTTACCGACACCACGAGTGCCAGTGAACATATAGGCGTGATGTAGCCGGTCACTATCGATGGCATTAACGAGAGCCTGAAGCACATGCTCCTGTCCTACCATTTGTTTAAAGTTGGCGGGCCGCCATTTACGTGCCAGAACTTGATAACTCATGGCTTTAACCTATGCGCTAATTTTATACGTCCGTGCCTATGCATCGATGTGAAACTTAAGCATAGATAGAAGCATAAATATCGATTAGTTATCATCACAAGAGGAATTGGGAGGCAACCTGAATCAGCACACCCTCGCACCCGACGTCCCTGCTACCGTTGCTCCCTTCCAGGCCTGGCGGAGTTAACAGTTAGTCGTCACGAAGGGACCGAAACAGGTCACCATTGCAAGTCCGAGATAATATAGCTTGTGATGTTAAAATGAAAGGTAAGGACACGCCATTAAGGTAAATATTTATAATTCAATATGAGTCGATCCAGTTTTCAGTCAAAAAGTCGACGCACCGTAAGCTATTTCTCAAATCTAAGGCTTAGTATTTAGGGTTTAACTCATTTCGCAACCAGTCAGCAAAGTAATTCGCTACTTGAGCCCCACCCTCTCTTGGATTAATAGCTAAATAATGATTATCAATCGCCGGTGCGGCTAAATTAACGGGCACCACTAAAGTCCCTGACCGTAGACTATCTTCAACAATGACTCGACTGATCAATGCCACACCGACTCCATTGCGGGCAAGCTCTAAAGCAACGGAGTATGAATCAACCGAACAAGAAATTGCGTTTGGTGATTTTAAACCAAGATGCCCACTCCAGCTATACCAGGTGTCAGAAGATCCGACTGTATGAATCAGTCCACATTGATACATTGACTCAATCGTCGCCTGACCCGGCATTTTATGAGGCGCACAAACAGGGATAACTTCATCATTAAATAATAGCTCAGCCCCTTCACCAGCAAGCTCTTTTGAACCATATCGAATTTCGATATCAGCACCGACCAGTTTATTATCATCAGGCCATAAAGTACTGACAATCTGTACCCGAATATCGGGATAAGATGAAAGAAATAGACCAAGACGAGAAGACAGCCAGGCTAACGAAAAACTCCAGCTACAAGCCACTTTTAAACTATTTTCTGTTCGTTGAGGCATAAACATGGCAGTCGCTTTCGTTAAGTCTGCCAAAGCTGGCGCTACTGAAGCCAGTAGTTGACGTCCTGAGTCAGTTATTGCAAGACCACGCGCTTTGCGAACAAACAAGATCGCGCCAAGGCGCATTTCCAATGACCTGATATGTTGACTAACGGCTGACTGAGTAAGGTTCAACTCTCGTGCTGCCGTCGTAAAGTTTAGATGTCTTGCGGAACTCTCAAAAGCGCGCAACCAGTTTAGAGGGGGTAGTGCCTGCGCCATAAGCCTCAACCAAGAGATTAGATTTACTTATTACTATGACCTTTGTTTTATCGCTTGTCCAGCGCCCATAGAGAGCACAATCTATTATCTATTATTAGTCTTCACATCACCTCAATAAGCCGGTAAGACATCATGAGTTCAAAACAACCATCCGAAGGCATTATTAATTCAAAACAATTTAAAAATGCTTTGCTTAACTGTCAGCACCCAACCGCAGAGGCTAGTTCGTTACCCGCAGCCTGCTATCACAGTGATGAAATTCTCCAATCTGAGATAGAAAATATATTTTATAGAGGCTGGCTGGGCCTAGGTCGTGCTGACCGCTTTGAAGAAGCAGGTCAATATGAAACTATGGAGATAGCGGATGTTTCATTGATTCTTATCCGCGATGGGAATGGAAAGTTACGCGCTTTTAATAATGCCTGTCGACACCGCGGTTCGCGCTTACTAGAAGGTGTTGGTAAGTGTCGTGCGATACGCTGCCCTTTCCATTGTTGGAATTATAGTATTGACGGTCAACTCGTTGCTGCGCCGCATATGAAAGACACAAAAGATTTCGACACCAAAACATCGGGGCTTGTCGAGTTTGAATTAAAAACTCATGCTGGTTTCGTCTTTGTCTGCTTTAGTGCTACACCTCCAGATTTCGAACAACATATAGGTGACTTCGACCAACTTCACTCACCTTGGCCAATCGATTCTCTAGTTTCTACCCGTCGTATTAGTTTCGAAAGCGACTGCAACTGGAAACTGTTCCTCGATGTTTTCAACGAATATTACCATTTGCCATACGTTCACCCAAACTCGATCAACGATGTCTATAAAAAGCCGGATGCTGGAGACAAAACAACGGGCGCTTACGCTAGCCAATTCGGAGAGACAGAAGGTACTGGCGGCCTATTAACAGATGAACAAAGTCACGCCTTACCAGCGATCCCCGGTCTAAGCGGCAGAAGTAGTCGAGGTACCCGATATACTTGGATTTTCCCAAATATGACTTTTGCAGCCAGCAACGAAGCAATGTGGATTTATGAAGCTTATCCGTTAGGCCCGCGTCGATGCGTTGTGTACCAAACACTATGTTTTCCACAACAGTCTATAGATTTAGCCGACTTTGAAACAAAGGTTAAGTACTACTATGATCGTTTCGATGCCGCTGTTGGAGAAGATTGTGTTGCGCTTAAAAACCAACAACTAGGTTTAAATTCACCCTTTACCCTTCCAGGACGCTACTCAGTTGGTCTAGAACCTAATGTATCTGCGTTTGCTAGTTGGTATGCGGCAAAATTCCAGTAAATGTCTCAAACCCAAATATAGCAAGATTAACGACCCACTACTCACCCACAGTTATTCTAAAAACTGTGGGCGTAGCGTCGTCTTAGCCTTCAACCACTCGACTTAATGTTCAGGGCTCAAAATCACTAGCCAAGTTGACCGGATGAGGAGGAGTTTAATCTAGGGTTGACTTGCCTCTTTATCAAAGTGCTCAATCATGACATTTATGAGTGAGCTTCTTTTCTATCTACTGCATCCTAAATGGATCATCTATAGGTTCAGCAGAAGTGTTAATCCACACGGTTTTTTCTCGAGTATAGTCGTAGACGGCCTCTAGACCAGACTCTCTGCCGTGACCACTGTGTTTGAATCCACCAAATGGTGCCATTGGTGAGACAGCCCGGTAGGTATTGATCCACACAATCCCCGCACGAATGGCTTGGCTCATCCTAATGCCACGACCAATGTCGGTTGTAAATACGCCTGAGGCCAATCCATAATTTGTATCGTTCGCAATATCTATTGCCTCTTGCTCATCCTGAAACTTCAACACGCTGACAACCGGGCCAAACATTTCTTTGTGCGCCACTTCAATTGTCATATCAGGGCATTCTATAATCGTCGGTTCGTAATACAGACTGTCATTATCAAACTGTGGAGGACGTCGACCGCCACAAACAAGTCTGCCCCCCATTTCAATAGACTTAGCCACACTGTTCTCAATATTTGTTACCTGAGCACGGGTTGCTAGGGGGCCCATCTGACTGTCATCGTCAAATGGATCACCAATTCTAATTTCAGCCACTCGTTTAGCGACGCGCTGTAAAACCTCATCATATATTTTTTCATGAATTAACAACCGAGAACCCGCGACACAACTTTGACCACTAGCACTAAAAATACTTAACAGGATGCCATTAATTGCATTGTCAATATTGGCATCTTCAAAGATAATCATTGGCGATTTGCCACCAAGTTCTGTCGATACTTCTGCAAAATTGGATGCTGCATTATGAATAATTTGTCGCGCTGTCTCTCCCCCACCCGTAAAACTAATTCGGTCAACCAGCGGATGAGAACTCAATGCCTTTCCACAAGGATCACCAAAGCCTGTAACGATATTGACAACGCCAGGTGGTACGCCGGCTTCTTCAAATATTTTTGCGAATTCTAACATTGGCGCAGATGCATGCTCAGAAGCCTTTAGTACGACTGTATTTCCAGTCGCCAGCGCAGGCGCAACTTTTAGTGCAGTCAAAAATAATTGTGAATTCCACGGCACAATTGCAGCAACAACCCCCAGCGGCTCACGTATTGTCATTGCAAACATATTAGGTTTATCAATTGGTAGCGTGGCGCCCTGCACCTTATCAGCCAAACCCGCGTAGTACTTGTAGTATTTGGAAATATACGATGCCTGCCATCGTGTTTCTTTTAATAACTTCCCAGTATCAATACTTTCAACCTCGCCCAGTGCTTCCGAGTGTTTTACCAAAATTTCACCCACTCGATGCAATAATTCACCTCTTTCAGTCGGCAACATTGTACTCCACGGGCCGCTGGTAAAAGCTTTATGGGCAGCCTTCACAGCTCGATCAACATCATTTGCACTCGCTTCTGGTATAAGCGCCCATGATTCGCCAGTAGAAGGATTTATACTCTCAAAGGTTTTACCCTCTTCTGCATCAACCCATTGACCATCGATGTACATTTGATATTTTTTAAGTTCTGACATAACTCTTTCCTCTTAATTTATTTGGTTTTTCTACAATTTACTTTTATATCGACTCGTAGACCTAATCTAACCGACTCTCTTCTGTCGAATAAAATTGATCTGTAATATAAGCAACACATTCTATCTCGACTTTTATATCGACTAAAAAATCAGACACTAACGCCGAACGTGCGGGCGGATTATCTTTGAAGTACTCACTGTAGGTGGAATTAAAACCGGGGAAATCGGATCGGTCTTTGAGCCAAACCATAGACTTGACTACATTGGAAAGATTACATCCACAATCTGCCAGCGTTTTCTGAATATGTTCGATACAGTTTTGTGTTTGCGCCTCAATTGATCCTTCTGTCATCGGCAGACCATCTATCATCGGTATCTGGCCAGTCAGAAAAATAAAGTTACCTGCGCGGACGGCTTTGGATAATGATAATTTTCGATCATTAATTATCATTGGCCCACCCAGCGTTTCAATCCCTTCTTTTAATATCATGGTCGACTCCTGTGATTTAATATTATTTAGACGAACTAACCTTCAATTTTGTTATGAAGAGCATTCAAGAGACTCGTCCAGAAAAGATGTCAGCAAATGATTAACTTGCTCAGGGTCTTCAGCTAAGGCCATATGTCGCAGACCCTTTAGAATTTCCAAACGAGCATTAGGGATAGTGGAAGCAATTCTCTGAGCCATTTCGGCTGAATTGCCATAATCTTCATCACCTGTCATCACAAGTGTGGGACATTTAATCGATGCAACACTCTCTTCCAGCCCAATATCGGCTATCGCTAGCAATTGATACAATTCAGGATAAACCAAAGGATCATTAGCCACCACCCACAGACGTATTTTCTCTAATACCGCTATGTTTTGTTTTGCAAACTGGGTCGAAAACCAGCGTGAAAGCGCATCGGATACAGTTGCGCCCGGCCCAGATACTCGGCATTGCGCCACTCTTTCCATAATACTGGCTCTCTGTTCTGGCGTTCTACCGTGCGCAGCATGAAGTATAGCCAGAGCCGAAACACGATCTGGGTGAGCCAATGTAAAGGCTTGGACAATCAGTCCCCCTAGAGAAAAACCAATCAATGCACAGCGATCAATACCCAGGTCATCGATTAATTGACACAGCTGATCAACCATCTGAACCATATGATAGGGACCGCTTGGCTTCGCACTGCCGCCATGACCCAGTAAATCATAGGTAATCACACGGTAACTATTTTTTAGTGCTGGTAACTGCCATTGCCACATAGCCTGATTAAGCCCAAGTCCATGAACCAGAACAACCACAGAGCCCTTTCCTTCGTCTGCAAAAGCGGTTTCACCCAACATTAAAGTTTTATTGTTCATTGCCTTAATTTTCATCCACTATTTACACCCTTCGGCTTCGCGCATCACTTTACAAAAACCAAGAAAGTCATTATTCAAAACTCAAGTTTTCAGAATGTTTCTGCCAAATTAAAAAAGATTTTTTAGGCGCCTCAACATACTGTCAGCTACAAACATATCACGCCCCAAAGAGAGACATTCAATCAAATGCAATTCGTCAAGCCTATCGGATTTCCTCAATTGTCACGATCGCTATGCAAAACACCGTTTCGCCCCCAATCTTCATCTTGAAGATCTTGAAAGATAATCATTACTCCTTCAGCAGGAACATTATATATATCGACAAAAGCCTCGGTTATTTTTTTCATTAATTCTGTCTTTTGCTGTTTGCTTCTTCCAGCAATTTGCTGAACTGTAATTACAGGCACGATATCAACTCCTAATACTATAAATTATTATAAAAATGCTTAGCCATCTAAATTGAGCTCAAGGATTTTTCGGCCTGAAAAACTAACCTCCCCAACTCAAACTATTTTTCTCAACATTTCAACACTCACTTCAACTGCTGAAAAACAAATTTAATAATTTCAGGTGAGCTACCACTGCCATCAGCCAGCCCCAAAACACCGTCTATGACACGCCGTGCATCAACTTTATTAAACCCAGCATGAGCCAGTAGCATATTGGCCTTAACTATCATTTCTTCGTTACTGAGTGCGAGCTCCGGATCACCTTTTGCTGAGGTTCTTTTTGCATTGAGACGGTCTCCTTCTGTCGTCAACACAGTCACAGCTGAACCCCAAGATACGGGATAGTTTGAGGCATAAGGTTCTGCCACCCCAGCAGTGATTTTCTCACGTAAGCCACTGAGTCGATCACGACTAGCCTTAGAGAAGGAATCAAAAACGACTTCACCCCCATCAATAGCGGCCGCCACACAGTGATAAATTGAAAACTTAGCTGCGTACTCACTATCGGGATGAGGTCGATCACAGACATCTATCGCAGCTTCATAGGTGTCCACATGCACCGAGGCAATATCACGCCCCGCCAACAACTGATGCAACTCCAGTGCCGCATCAATTGCAGGATGAGTATGCCGACAGCAAGGCCAAGGCTTTATTGAAGTTTGAGTAAGTTGCCACGGTGCATCTGGGTTTGCAGTTACCTTCTCTGGTTCAGCATCTAAGCAGGTTGCCTCGAAAAAACCCTTTTTGCCTTCTAATATTTTAGGTGGCCCAGTAAAGTCCAACTTTGCTAAATCAGCAGCAACTACGCCAGCTTCTGCTGCACGTCCAGCATGAAGATGCTTACTCATCGCACCCGTCTCCATAAACTCCCATAATCCAGATGATTGCGTGCCCGCATTACCTAAAGCATGCATGGTCTGCTCCGCATTTAAATCAAGCAATGTTGCGGCAGCCATTGCAGATCCAAAAGGCCCACAGGTAGCCGTGTTATGCCATACTCGATAATGAGAGGTACCGACTCCGGCCCCAACACGACACATCGATTCGAAGCCATGAAGGATGGCCTTAAGCATTTTCTGACCCTCACTCCCCTCACGTTCAGCCAACGCAAATACCGCTGGGACCACGACACACCCGGGATGAGTGACAGAGGCTCGATGTAAATCGTCAGTTTCTAAGATATGCGTCAGCCCACCGGCAACAAGTGCTCTACGCCCCACATCCTGCCCCTGACTCGCACCCCACTGCAATAACTTTCTACCTGGCTCGCTGTTGCGGCCACCTAAAGTATTGGCAATAGCATCCAAAGTGAAAACTGCTGCCCGATCCAGATCACTTTGGCTGATTGGCTTATTGCGGATATAGCTGATTAACTGCTGAGTTAATGTCATGACCGACCTCGCTGATTTATACCTTTGTCCAACTTAAATTCCTCACTAATAGGCTCACTGTGTTCGACTAGCGCTGGCACAGTTTTTAAAACACCGTTTCATTATTCTTAAGAACCGATGGCGCAACCGGGTTGCTCTGATATTAATGAAAATAGATAAACATCATCACTTAGACCCTGAAAAAATTCGGTATAGTAAGTTTTATCTGCATCTGTCTTTCGCCAATAATCACCGAGTAAAAACTCGAATAGTCTCGTGACTGCATCACGTACCTAGGGATAATCTAATTCAAAAACTAAACTAGTTTCTTCTAATTTTCACCCACTTTCTAGTGAGGATGTTGGACTTTATTATCGCAGAAACTAATAATTTTCAGCTTGTCAATAATCACATATTGTTGATCGGTTAATAGATATATTTAATTCGAGTCATTCTAAATAGTAAAACCAGATGACTACTCAACTCGCATAACAATAGCCATCTGCCAGAAACCAACATAAAAGAGCCACTAATAAAACATGTTGATCAACCAAGCTATATTAAAGGCTCAATCAATTCACTAGTTGTCCGCTGCTTTCATAGTTCCATCTAACATTCGCTCAGCGATAATTCGATCCATCCAATCTGGGTCCATTTCTGGCACGGACGATAGCAGTAACTCGGTATATTTGTGATAAGGGGGACTAAATATTTGTTCTTTAGAGCCTTGCTCTACGATTTCACCATTGAGCATGACTATTACTTCGTCAGCGACTGCACGGACTGTTGCAATGTCGTGCGTAATAAACATATAAGCCAGATTAAGTTCACGCTGGAGTTTATCAAGCAATATCAAAATACTTTCGGCTACCAGTTGATCTAGTGCTGACGTGATTTCATCGCAAACAATAAAAGATGGTTCAGCCGCCAGCGCCCTCGCAATACAAATACGCTGCTTTTGACCACCCGACAATTCACCTGGATATCGATTTAAAAATTGATCTGGATCCATTTCAATCATTGTCATCAACTCTCTAAGGCGATGCTCTTTCGCCACGCCTTTCATGCCAAGATAAAATGACAATGGCCGACCGATGATATCGCGAATTCTATGTCGTGGATTAATGGCGGTATCTGGCATTTGATAGATCATTTGTGTTTGGCGAAGCTGATCCTTAGTTCGTCGCCGATAGTCAGCTGGCACTGCAATGCCATCAATAAAAACCTGTCCTTGGGAAGGCTGTAATAGGCCGGCAATCACTCTAGCGGCGGTACTTTTACCACTACCCGATTCACCCACCACTGCAACCGTATGTCCACGATGCACTTCAAACGTCACATTTTTAAGCACTGGCTTGGGAACACCCGAATAGGATGCGGTAACATTTTCAACTCTAATTAGCGCTGTTTCTTCTACCGCTGATGCTACCACCTTTTTCCGAAATGAACGGACTGCCCAAAGCGATTTCGTATAGTCATTTTGTGGATTGGAAAGCATAGTGCGGGTATCCGCATCTTCGACTGTTTCTCCGTACCTCAGTACCTTTATTCTATCGGCCATTTGCGCGACTACTGCAAGGTCGTGGCTAATGTATATAGCGGCACTATTAAATTGCGCAACTATATCTCTAATCGTACTCAGCACTTCAATTTGCGTCGTTACGTCAAGTGCTGTTGTGGGTTCGTCGAAGATGATGAGATCAGGACGACACGACAAGGCCATCGCAGTCATGGCGCGTTGCAATTGACCACCCGATACCTGATGAGGATAACGAAAGCCAATTTGATCTGGATCTGGCATTCGAATCTTGGCATAAAGTGCTTTGGCATCTGCGTATGCCTGCTCGCGTGTTCCATGCCCGTGCACCACGACTGTTTCAGAGAATTGATCGATCAGCTTATAAGCTGGGTTAAAGGAGGCAGCGGCGCTTTGTGCGACATAAGCGATACGGGCGCCCCTGAGCTTTCGCTTTACTGTCTCTGTCGCGGTTGTTAACTCAATGCCATCAAAATTAATACTACCTGCCGTTATTTTGCAGCCAGCTTTAACAAATCCCATCGCGGCAATGCCGATAGTGGATTTTCCAGCGCCAGACTCTCCTATCAAACCCAGCACTTCACCACGATTTAAATGGAGATCAACTCCTTTTACAATTGGCGTCCAATGCTCGCCACTGTGGCCTTCAATTTTTAGACCCTTAATGTCGAGTAATAATTCTGTCGAATCAGAGGTCATCTTTTAATCCACTACTCTTCAGCAAAAACCAGTCCACTACAAAATTAACGGCAATGGTGAGCATTGCAATGGCTGCGGCAGGTAATAATGGGGTCATATCACCATAGGTAATCAGTGTCGACGTATCACGAACCATTGACCCCCAGTCTGCGGTTGGTGGTTGAATACCTAGCCCAAGAAAACTCAGTGAACTAATCGTAAGAAATACGTAACAAAATCGAATGCCAAACTCCGCAACCATGGGGGGCATGATATTAGGTAGCACTTCTTTTATGGTGACCCAAAGTACGCCTTCACCCCGTAAACGTGCAGACTCTATGAAATCCAAAACTACCACGTTAAGACTGACAGCTCTGGAGATTCGAAATACTCGAGTCGAATCGAGTACGCCAATGATGAGAATTAAATTCAAAACTGATGTACCAAAAATAGTGAGCAGCAACATCGAGAATATCAACGCTGGAATGGCCATTAAAACATCAACTATTCGACTCATAAGCTGATCGAGCCAACCGCCAAGCACAGCTGCCAACACGCCACAAATACCCCCAAAGGTGAAGGCTAGTAAGGTCGTAATGAATGCAATTCCAACCGTATTTCGAGCACCGTATATAAGGCGGGTTAACATATCCCTACCCAGATTATCAGTGCCTAACAGGTTTATATCACTCCACACAGCAAACTGCTTACCAACTATTTCAGATTCGCCAAAGGGTGCCAATAATGGCGCAAAAATAGCCACGAAAACATAGCCAAAAATGATCAATAATCCTAGCTTTGCAGTGAGCGGCGCTTTTTTTAATTCTCGCCAACTAACTGATAATTTGCCTTCATGGCGATTTGACAATTGAATTTCAGGCTGGCTCATTTAGGGTGCAACAATCGTGGGTTAGTCAATATCGAAAGAATATCTGCCATTAGATTAAGCAGAATAAAAGTGCTAGCAAAAATTAGGCAACAGGCCTGAACCACGGGCAAATCACGTTTTTGGACTGAATCCACCAATAGCTGACCCAACCCTGGGTAAATAAAAACTACTTCCACCACAACCACTCCAACAATCAAGTAAGCCAGATTTAGCACAACGACATTAACAATCGGCGCCCAGGCATTAGGTAGTGCATGTCGAAAAATAATTCGCGCCCTCGACATACCTTTGAGGGCAGCCATTTCTATATAGGAACTGGCCAGCAAATTTATGATCGCTGCCCTTGTCATACGCATCATATGAGCGACAACAACCAGTGTTAACGTTAAGGCAGGTAAAGTTGTTTTATAAACACGCTCAATAAATGGAGTACTTATGCCGACATTTGCCAGACTAGAAAACCAACCAAGATTGACCGATAGAAATAAGATTAATATATAGGCGACAAAAAATTCTGGCGTTGATATCGACGATAATGTTACGACATTGACTGACCTGTCATAAAAGCTATTGCGATATAAAGCGGCCAAGATACCTAAAATTAGGGCCAGAGGAACTGCAATAAGTGCAGCATATGAGGCGAGGAATAAAGTATTCGCAAAACGTACGCCAATAAGATCTGATATTTGTCGACCACTGCCGATAGAGACACCAAAGTCACCTTGAAGAATGCCCCCAAGCCAGTTGACGTAGCGAACAGGCGCAGGCAAGTCGAGTCCCATTTGTATACGCAGTGCAGCCACTGTCTCTGGCGTAGCGGCCTGTCCTAACATAGCCTCTGCGGCATCACCTGGAAGTAAACTGACACCCAGAAAAATGAGCAACGACACTACAAATAAGGTAAGTAATCCCAACGATAATCGCTGAAGAATCATCCTACTAATATTATTCAACTGAGTACCATTGGATAATTGATCTCGATTATGATGGAAGCGTAAAACCAGTTTTTTTTATTGTCGCGTAGGGTGTCGATGCACTCAAAAAAAACATCTGACTTTTTTTTCAGCAAGTAGTTATCGAATTCTTGCTAGTCGCTAGCACCAGGTAAACGGGTGCTAGCGACCAATGACTTACTTAAACCACCACCTTTCAGTATTGCGATATCCGTCTGAAGAATAGTTACTAGCAATAGTTGTAGGCGTTCCGACCTTCTCGCTTATGATATCAATTGTATTGGCAAATACAGGGGCTATCAGACCTCCTTCGTCACTGATCAATCTTTGCATTTCGCTGTACATTTCATGGCGCTTTATCTGGTCGAGCTCAGCGCGCGCCGAAACCAAGAGTTTCTCAAATTGTTCATTATTCCAATGCGTTTCATTCCAAGAAGATTTGGCAGAAAACGCCAGAGTCAGCATCAAATCTTCAGTCGGGCGACCAGCCCAAGTAGAAACACAGAATGGAACTGTATTCCACACTTTACTCCAGTAACCATCGACTGAAACACGATCAATATTGATATTAATATTACCTTTCGCAGCATGTTCTTTAAAAAGTGTCGCTGCATTTACACCACCGGCATAGATATCAGCCGCTGAAAGGGTCACGTCAAGTTGAGATAAACCTGCTTTCTTTAGGTAATGTTTTGCTTTATCTGGATCATATGAACGTTGTGGCAAATCTTTAGCAAAGAAACGTTGCGATCTAGATATAGGGTGATCATTACCGACATAACCATGTCCATTTAAAATAGTAGCAAGCATCGCCTCACGATCAATTGCATACTTCATCGCCTGTCGAACATTGTGATTATCGAATGGGCTTTTATTCATTATCATTGGGAAAGTGTAGTGAGTATTACCACTTCTTTCACTAACCACTATACCTGGCACTCGTTCCATCAAATGCAAAGTCTGAATATCGGGCTTATCAATAACATCAACTTCCCCTGTTCGAATCGCATTCATACGTGCCGCAACATCAGGAATATTTAGCGTTATGACTCTGTCAAAATTAGGACCACCTTTAAAGTAATTAGGGTTTCTTCTGGTTTTCGCCTGTACGCCCGGCTCCCACTCTTCAAGAATATAGGGTCCAGTACCAATGCCCTTTTCCCAATCCTCTGGGGTGCTTCCATCAGGAGCGATCGGGAAATGGTAGTCTGATAATGTATATGGGAAATCTGCATTTCCAGAATCTAACTTAAATATGACCGTATGCTTTCCATCAGCTCTAACATCCTGCACCGAAGAAACCAACCCTTTACCTGTAGAAACGGTATCGGCTCCGCGATGTACATTAATTGAGTGGACTACATCCTGAGCCTCGAACGCTTTGCCATTATGAAATTCGACACCTTTGCGTAATTTGAAAGTCCATTCAGTTGCATCAGGCGATGCTTCCCAACTCTCGGCCAATTCACCAATAACCTGCCCTTGTGAATCAATTTCAGTCAAGTTATTGAGAAGCTGCCATTGAATATTGACCTGAAAACTTCCGCCACTACCCAGCACACCAAATAGCGTATCAGCGGTTGAACCTTCACTGAGCCCTTGGCGAAATGTGCCTCCACGTTTGGGGCTAGAAGCCATAGCTTCTTCAGATAACAACAAACTTGGAATTGCGCCCGCCAAACCCAGCGCAGTAGCTTTTTTGATAAAGTCTCGCCGTTCCATTTTGCCTTCAGAAATAGCTTTTTGCAGTGATTCAAACTTAGTCATCGTAATACTCTCCTCAGATTATTATGTGGCCAAAACCAGTTGTAATATGTCAATAGTAAAATTTATTTATTGAACGGATCATCTGGTGTATAAACAACATTCTGTGTTATCACGCTGAGTATTTTGTCGATTTTTCGTCTCATTTGCGTATATTTCGCCACAAATATGTGGTCAATGACAAATATAGTTCAATCGACTTTAATTATACCTATCACCAAATTATTATAATTCACCTACAGAAACTTCAACTTTACGCAAAGCATTGGCTCGAGATGTCTCTATAAGCGAATATAAAGTACCTGGCCAAGAGGGGGTATTTTCAGTATCAGACCAGGCATAGCGATAGTGCCCAGGGGTTTTTGCAAAGCACTTTAAAAAAGCATAGGAAAAATGAGACATGGAGTTGAATCCACTGGCAGCTGATGCCTCTCTAACTGTCATACGAGTACTAGTGAGCAAAACTCGTGCGTACTGTAATCTTAACAATTGGCTAAACTGAATAAATGAACATCCCATATATCGTTTAAAGTAACGTTCCAATTGACGTTGCGAAATTCCAATATTGTCGGCAACTTCTGGCACTTTAAGCGGTTCAGCTATATTGGTTTCAATTAACTTAATTGCGGCATAAACAATAGTTGGAACCGACTCGGTCGAAGAACCAAGAGTGTGTCTTTGTGCAAAATTCGCCTCTCTAATTGGAAAATGGAGTATTTGTTCAGCTATTTCTGATTTCAGATGCTCGCCATGCCTCGCGCCAATCAAGTAAAGCATTAAGTCGATCCCTGCGGTACCACCAGAACAGGTAAGTATGTTTTTATCAATCGTATAAAGCTGCTCTCTAAGCTTCACAGTAGGAAATAATTCAGCGAAACCAGCGATGCATGACCAGTGTGTAGTTGCTAATTTTTGTGATAACAATTTAGCTTTCGCTAACATATAGACACCTAGTTCGACACCACAAATTTTTACAGCTTTGAGGTTTAGCAAGCGTAGCCAATTGAACAGTTCAGAATTCTCATAATGTTCACACCCCCAGCTACCAACAACAAAAACGGTATCGAAATTGTACGAACTGTCATCCAGACCCTTTGCTTCTATTGTTAACCCATTACTGGCTGTCACTATGGCACCATCAAATGAAATATAACGCCAGTCGTAAAGCGGTTGTGGAGATAGGTAATTAGCCACTCGAAGCGTCTCAATCATAGTCGTCAAAGTCATCATATTGAACCGAGGTATCAAGACAAACGCGACCTTTGAAAGCTGATTATCAAATTTTTTAAATGTGTTTTCTGACATAAAATAACCTCCTCTTGAGCTCAATATAATCAAGTATATGACGAATTATAAGAAGTCTAGGCGATTAATCGATAAATTACGATCAATCTTCGCACAAAATGTCGTTAAATAAACGGAGAGGCTAAAACATGAACTACGAAGTAATTGTGACCTGCGCAGTCACTGGAGCGGGCGATACCACTGCCAAACACCCAGGCGTACCAGTCACCCCAAAACAAATTGCCGAGGCCGCAATCGAGGCCGCAAAAGCAGGTGCAGCTATTGCTCATATTCATGTCCGAGATCCTGAAACAGGCAAAGGGTCGCGAGATCCTAAACTATTTGCAGAAGTAGTTGATAGGATTCGCAGTTCAGATACAGACATTGTTATAAATTTGACCGCTGGCATGGGTGGTGACTGGGTACCGAGTGAAGCTGACCCGTCAATGCCTGGTCCAGGTACTGACATGATCGGTCCTATGGAAAGACTTGCTCATGTTGAGGAATTATTGCCCGAAATTTGCAGTCTTGATTGTGGCACCTTAAATTTCGGTAACGGCGAAGAAATTTATATTTCAACGCCGCCAACTCTAAGAAAAATGGCCGCAATGGCTAAAGAATGGGGTGTTAAACCAGAGTTAGAAGTATTCGAACTTGGACACATTCGATTCGCCAGGCAAATGATCGCCGAAGGCTTGATCGATGATCCACCGATGTTTCAGATTTGTCTGGGTATTCCCTGGGGTGCAGATCATACAGTCGATACGCTGAAGGTAATGAAAGACCATTTACCCGGAGACGCAAGCTGGACTAGCTTTGGAATTTCAAAAATGCAAATGCCAATAGCGGCAGCATCTGTTGCTATGGGCGGTAATGTCCGCGTTGGATTAGAAGACAATATTTATCTCGACCGCGGCGTGCTGGCATCAAATGCACAGCTCGTAGAGCGGGCGGTAGAAATTATCGAACGTATGGGTGCAAGGGCAGTGTCACCAGCAGAGGCTCGTAAACGTCTGAATTTACGGGGTGCGTAACATTATTCTTTCTCGCATCAACGCCAACTATTAGAAACCTTTAATTCGGAGACTCTTATGGATATTGTACTAAGCCATGAAAATGAAATGATTCTTGAAACCGTTCGCGCTTTCATGGAAAAAGAAATATATCCTCACGAAGAGGAAGTTGACCGCCTTGGGTTTGTTCCAAAAGAATTAGGTCAACAGATTGAACAGCAATCAATCGAAGCTGGATTATATTCAGCTAATCTGCCGGAGTCAGTCGGTGGTGGTGGACTCGACTACACGAATATGGCTGTTGTGGAGCGCGAATACGGTAAAACAAGTCATGCGCTTCACTCATGGATCGGCAGACCGACAGAATTACTAATGGCCTGTCAAGGAGACCAGATTGAGCGCTACCTCACACCTTGCGTTCAAGCAAAAAAACGAGAACTGTTTGCGCTAACTGAACCTGAAGCAGGTTCTGACGTTATGGCGATGAAGACGAATGCTAAACGTGACGGTGATGATTGGATCTTAAACGGCTCAAAACATTTCATTTCTGGGCCCACCATGCCAGACTTTGCAATTGTATTTGCAGTCACCGGAATGGATGAGACCCCTCGTGGTCCGCGTAAAAGAGTCTCTGCATTTCTAGTCGATGTTGGCACCAAAGGCTTCGACATATCTGAAGGCAATCGTTGCGTGAGTTATCGTGGATATAACAACTATCAACTTTTCTTTTCGAATGTCCGCCTAGGACCGGATCAAATGCTTGGAGAAGAAGGTAAAGGTCTAGAATTATCTGGAAAATGGTTGGGTATGGGTCGTATTTGGGTTGGCGCCACCTGCACAGGTAAAGCCGAACGACTCTACGATCTAGCAGTCAATTGGGCCGCAAATCGCAAGCAATTCGGCAAACCAATTGGCCAATTTCAGGCAACGGGTTTCAAACTAGCGGACATGGCAATTGGTATTAAAACAGCCGATCTATTGGTAATGGATGCGGTTGCAAAGGCCGATGCTGGTACTCTTCAAGATGCAGATGCAGCCATGGTCAAAGTATATTGTTCAGAAATGCTCAATCGTGTTGCTGACGATACAGTTCAGATTTATGGCGGCATGGGGTTGATGGAAGAAATGCCCATTCAACGCCTATGGCGCGATTCTCGACTGGAGCGTATCTGGGACGGCACTTCTGAAATCCAACGCCACATAATCACGCGTTCAATTCTACGTCCCTTAGGCGCATGACCCCAAATCAACGAAAAAACCTACTGAGATTACTAAAGCCACGACATATTGCCTTTATTGGCGGGACTGACGCTGAAACAGCTCTAAGGTCCTGCCAACGAATTGGTTTTTCTGGTGATATTTGGCCCGTTAATCCCAGACGAGACAGTATGTGCGGCCTGCCCTGCTATCAAAGCATCGAACAATTGCCCGATGTACCTGATGCGGTATTTCTTGCGGTGCCGACCAGACCTGCAATCGACATAGTTCGCTGGCTTGCTGAAAAAGGTGCCGGAGGGGTTGTCTGCTATACCGCTGGATTTGGTTCTGACGGTAAGGAAGGTGGCGCGTCCGACCAGCCTTTGGTAGAGGTTGCGGGTGACATGGCAATTGTTGGGCCTAATTGTTACGGCATTATTAACTTTATGGATCGAGTTGCGCTTTGGCCATTTGCACACGGCGGGTTTAACCCCGGGTATGGCGCTGCCATAATCACTCAAAGTGGCATGTTATCGTCCGACATAACCATGAACCAACGTTCAGTGCCGATGGCATACATGGTATCAGCTGGCAATCAGTCTGTTTTAAGACTTGAAGACTATATCGACGTCATGTGTGAGCTAGATGAAGTTCGTGCCATTGGGCTGCATATTGAAGGACTGAAGGATATCGAGTCCTTTAGCCGTGTTGCCCTTAAAGCACTCGAACTAAACAAACCGATTGTGGTACTTAAAACTGGCACCTCAAAGATTGGTGGGCAATTAACTATAAGTCATACCGGATCGCTATCAGGCACCAATGAACTCTATCAGGCTCTGTTTGACCGACTGAGTATCATCAGCGTGACAAACCCAGCTCAACTTTTAGAAACACTCAAGCTTATTTGTGTCAGCGGTATACCAAAAGGCAATCGCTTAATGGGTTTCACCTGTTCAGGCGGTGGCGCGACTATGCTTGCTGACTATGCAGAAGCGTTAGATTTAGAATTCCCTCAACCGACTCCATTGGTCGAAACAGATCTAATTGAAAAATTACCTGCGATTGCCAACGTTACCAATCCTTTGGACTACACAACCCCTATTTGGGGTATTCCAGAAAAAGTCACAGCGGTGTTCGAGGCGGCGTTTCAAGATAACTATGACGCTGCCATTATCGTACAGGACTATCCACTGCCAGATTGCGATGAAAGTAAGCCCTTTTACCTTAACGACGCAAAATCATTTATTCATGCACTGTCAAAAGCAGGCATACCCGGCATTCTGTGCAGCACGCTGTCAGAAAACATTGATCAGAAAACACGTGAGTTCCTGATTGAGAACCACATTACCCCTGCTCAGGGCATTATTGAAACGCTGAATGCAATTGGTGCCTGCGTCTGGTATCACTCACAACGGCCTTTTATATTAAATAATGTGTCAAAAAAATTCATTATTGTAAATTGCCCTAATGACATAATTCAAATAGATGAACATGCCGCAAAAATTGAACTTGGATTGGTTGGTATCAATGTTCCCGACTCCAAACTGGTCAATACCAACGATGTGGCCAAAGCAGCACAGCAGCTTGGTTTCCCAGTGGCATTAAAACTTAACTCACAACACATAGCTCACAAGACAGAAATTGGCGCTGTGGCAATTGGCTTGAATAATAGACTAGAAGTTGACAAAGCCACTCTCCAAATGCAGTTTGACGTAGCCAAAGCCGATCCGACACTGAGCACTGACAGCTTTTTAGTTGAGAAAATGCAACCCAAGCCACTCGCTGAACTTATGGTGAATATTCGCCACGATTCGCAATTTGGAATGGTAATGACACTATCGAGTGGTGGTGTTTTAATTGAGTTACTAGAAGACGCAGTCACCATAATTTTACCTGCATTTGAAACAGAAGTTCTACGTGCAATAAACCAGCTCAAGATATCAAAAATGCTAAATGGTTACCGAGGTAGTCAGGCAGTGGATAAAGCCTCATTGGTTAATAGCATAAAAAAAATCATTGATTACGCAATTGAAAATAAATACCACATTGCCGAAATAGAAATTAACCCACTATTTGTATACGCCAACGAAACCTATGCGGTGGATGTATTAATGCAGGTATATCAATCAAGATCTGAACCGGCTAAGGCTACAGCTAAGCTATCCTAATAATGACAGCAAACAATTGAGGTAAAAAAATGATCCCGGGTGATAACGAAGTTCAGGTAGAAATTGATGGTCCTATAATGGTGGTGACACTTAACCGACCCAAGGCTAATGCGATAGATTTACCAACCAGCCGTAAGCTCGGTGAAGCATTCGTCTATTTTAGGGATACGCCCGAGTTAAAAGTCGCCATCATTACCGGTGCCGGCGAACGAATATTTTGTGCTGGTTGGGATTTAAAAGCATTGGACAGTGGTGATACACCACTCGACAACTGGTGGGAAGCAGAAGACCCAAAGCTAGGCGGCTTTGCGGGGCTCACTGAAATGTGGAATTTAAACAAGCCTGTCATTGCTGCTTTAAACGGCTTAACCATTGGTGGTGGTTTCGAAATTGCACTGGCCTGTGACTTGATTATAGCGGCTGAACATGTTGAATTTGCCCTGCCAGAATTACCCCTGGGACTTATTCCTGATGCCGGTGCCGTGCAGCGTTTACCCAAGCGTCTACCCTACAATATCGCGCTAGAAATGCTTTATTTAGGTCGAAGGATGCCCGCGAAAGAAGCGGCGCAATATGGTCTCATCAACAAAATAGTACCTGCAGAAGATTTAATGCAGACAGCAAAAGCATGGGCAGAAAAAATGGCCCAAGTTGCCCCATTGGCTCTTCAGTCAATAAAAGAGGTGTTGAGAGCAATCGAAGGCGAAACCATCGAGAATTCCTTTCAGAAAATGCGCTATGGCGACCTCCCAACCTACAAAGCGATGCTGTCATCTGATGATGCTGGAGAAGGCGTAAAAGCTTTTGTTGAAAAACGCGATGCTAAGTTTAAAGGCCAATAAATTATGTTAAATCAAAAACCAGAAGACGTCCGCCACATCACTTGTATTGGTGCAGGACCAATTGGTGGCGGTTGGGCAGCGCATTATCTGGCGCAGGGATATCAAGTCACCAGTTACCTGCATGATGCCTCTGAGCACAAAGCACTCATGCGTTTAATCGAAAATGCCTGGGTTAGTCTTGAGGAAATTGGGTTGGCCGACGGAGCCTCTCTAGATAATTTCAGCTGGACCACCGATCTTGCAAAAGCGACAGAAAAAGCTGAATTTATACAAGAAAGCATTCCTGAGATATTGGATTTGAAACAAGCTCTGTATCAAACCTTAGGAGATATAGTTAATCCACAGGTTGTTATTGCGTCAAGCACATCCGGGTTATCTATGACTGATATTCAGGCAAATTGCGCAACACCCGAAAGAACCGTTGTAGCGCATCCGTTCAACCCACCTTATTTATTACCATTGGTAGAAATGATTGGGGGTAAAAAAACTTCGCCCGAAACCGTAGCTTGGACCGAACAGTTTTATAAAGTAGCCGGAAAATCACCACTGGTAATGAAAAAAGAAGTGCCGGGCTTTATCGCAACACGACTGCAGGAAGCTATTTGGCGTGAAGCCCTGCACATGGTTGCCAACGGTGAAGCGACCGTCGAACAAATAGACCAAGCCGTCGTCAATGGTCCAGGTCCTCGCTGGGCATTAATGGGCCCTTGTGAAATATTCCATGTTGGTGGTGGCGAAGGTGGCATGGCTTACTGTTTGGATCAGTTTGGACCCGCACTGAAACTACCCTGGACAAGACTAATTGCACCCGAGTTGACCGATGAGCTCAGAAAAGCGATGGTCGATGGCTGTGTTGAAATGACTAACGGCAAGGACTTTGCAACACTGAGTCGAAAAATGAACGATGGACTGGTTGAAATCGCAAAGATGAAACGGCAGAAATAAGCTTTGGTCGTGTTTGGAGAGTTGTTACTACCACTTCAAGCACGCCATTCCTAGCCTGCTTAGACAACTCCAACAAAAATAGCCACTAAATTTATCTTCAGGTTTTACTTGTTAATCTGTTAATTTAAAACGAGAATAAGTCTTCGCTGGTTGCTTGTTCTGTTTCCCCATTATGGCCTCAAAAAAGAAATCTAAAACCTCTGACAATACCATCGCGACGAATCGTGTGGTTCGCCATGATTATTCGATTGAGGATGACCTTGAGGTAGGTATTGTACTCGAAGGCTGGGAAGTAAAAAGCTTACGCCAAAATAATCTTCAACTGAAAGAAAGCTATGTGATGGCTAAAAATGGTGAACTATGGCTTATTGGCGCTCACATAAGCGTACTTAACACGGCGTCTACTCATATCAGTCCAATTGCTACACGGACTCGAAAGTTACTCGCGCATAAAATTGAAATTTATCGACTGACAGCTATGGTAGACCGCAAGGGTTATACTATTGTTGCGCTATCAGCCTACTGGGTGCAAGGGCGCGCTAAGATAAAATTAGGCATGGCTAAAGGTAAGAAATCTCACGACAAACGTGCTTCCGAGAAGGATAGAGATTGGCAACGTGACAAGTCTAGAATCATGAAGCATTCATAATCCAACAATCAATCTATCAACAATTGGCGTCAAAAGATTAATTGTATTGTATGGCTTAAAGGCCATTATTTCCAAACAGGATCCTCACATTTTGAAGCTAGGAAAGCCGCATAGTCCTCATTCGCCTGAACCGATTCAACAGTGCCCGTCCAGATGGGCAGTGGGCCAGTCCTTTCAATTGCTCGAGCATTAACGTCTCGTGAATCTTCATCATGACCACTATCGTCATCCAAGCTTAGCGCCGTTTGGCCCCCTGTCATTGCTAGATAAACATCGGCCAATATGCGCGCATCAAGTAATGCACCATGTAAGCTTCGCTGACTGTTGTCGATAAAATAACGTCGACACAGCGCATCTAGGTTGTTTTTCTGGCCCGGGTGTTTTTGCCGTGCCATGACGAGCGTGTCGAGCACGCTACAAATCGAACTTATACAAGTACCTTCACCATCCAGTTTGGCAAATTCGTGATCCAGAAAGCCAACATCAAAAGTAGCATTATGAATAACGAGTTCAGCTCCTTTAATATAGTCAACAAAGTCTTGTGCAACATCGGCAAATAATGGTTTATCTTGTAGAGACTCGCTACTAATACCATGCACAGCGAAAGCACCTGCGTCTATCTCGCGTTCGGGATTAATATAAAAATGCCAATGCTTATCAGTGATACGTCTATCGATTAATTCAACACAACCAATTTCGATAATCCGATGACCCTGGCTGGTCTCAAGGCCAGTAGTTTCTGTATCGAGTACAACCTGTCTCATGATTTAGCAGCCGCTTGGTCAATAGCATCATTTGCCAATTGATCAGCTGCCTCGTTTCCAGGAACGCCTGAGTGGCCTTTCACCCAGTGCCAATTAATATCGTGTCGCGTCACTTCTTGGTCGAGCTGCTGCCATAAATCTACGTTTTTAACCGGCTTTTTGGCTGCCGTTTTCCAACCATTTTTCTTCCAGTTTACAATCCAGTCATTTATACCCTGCAAGACATACTTTGAATCAGTATTGAGTTCGACATCACAGCCACGGTTTAATGACTTCAAGCCTTCAATTACAGCCATCAACTCCATCCGATTATTAGTGGTCTCAGAGTCGAATCCCTTCAATGTTTTCTCACTATCTTTGTACTTTAAGAGAACACCCCAACCACCAGGTCCTGGGTTTCCGCGACAGGCACCATCGGTATAAATTACTACTTTATTTGTCATATTTCATATCACGGCCAACTGAGGGACGCGCCACTTTACCCAGCATGAGTTTTCTTGCAACCCAACGATGGCGAATGGGTGTCATTGGGGAAATATTTTTGCTATAAATCAAAACATTGAGTGCAGATGCAAAAGGCAACCAGCTTTTCATTCCCTTCTCCAGCCACGACAATTTACTGATCAACCCCACATGATGGATAGGTAGCATATAACCAACTTGTAAATGCTTTTGCTTATCAAATCCCAGTAGTTTCATCCAGTCAGTCATTCGCCTAGCGGTATAAAAATGTCCACTCCAAGGAATCTGTTCTAACCAGGATTGGAAAAAATGCCTTAAGCCCCAAAACGACATTGGATTGAAATCGATGATAATTAGCTTGCCCTCAGGAATCAGCACTCGAAAAGCCTCTCGTAAAATGGCATGCGGCTCTTTTGTGTGAGACAAGTGATGCATTAGTACGACCAGATCGACACTATCGCTCGCAATCGGTAACAGAGCGGGATGGGCCTTGGCATCAAGGCCATTGCTATTGGCATCAAGATTAAAATGATATTTAACTCGGCAAGGTTCTAGCAAAGCTCGCGCTTGCAGCACGCAGCCGATTTGAATTGAGTAGTAGCCAAAAGTCGTTGCCAATACTGGGTCCAAGCAAGACTTTAATTCACTAGACAAAATCTCACCTAATGGCGTTTGATACCATTGACTAATACTCAAAAGCTTTTGCTGCTTAAATTTTTTGGGTTTATTTTGACTAAATCGCATTTGAATCTTATTTCATGAACAGTACAATAGATTTATTTTAACGCTTACACCCTTCCGTTACTAACAATTTAGATGGTTATAAATGAAACTAGGTTTAAACATTGGCTTATGCGCCACACTTTCTTGCCTTTTGCTTGTGTCGGGCTGTCAAACATTACAACCTATTCAAGTGGACCAGATCCAATCTGAGCCGGTGTTGACTGCAGCAAAAAATGACACTCCCTCGGCTCTAGACACAACGACTGAAACGGTTACTACAATCCAAAATGCTGAACCGTTAGTTTCAGGTGACGTTAATCCATCCTCAGACACGCTTGAAAAACAAAAACAGGCTGCCGCCATGCATCAAATGGCAGTTGACCTAGCTAAAGCTGAGGAAGATAGACTTGCTAATATCCAAGCACTTGAGAAAATTGCGCTCGCCGAAGCCGAACTTAAAAATCAAAACGACGCTTGGTATCGCCTACGACAAGGTATGCAGCTCGAACAAGTCGACAATAAACGGGTTCAAGCACAATTAAAATGGTTTTTAGAACACAGAGCTTACCTGACTCGTGTAATGGAACGTGCTGCACCTATTCTACCTTTTGTTTTAAACGAACTCGAAAAACAAAATTTACCAACAGAACTGGCATTACTACCGATTGTCGAAAGTGCCTATCAGGCGTTTGCTTACTCTCCTGGCAGAGCCTCAGGACTGTGGCAAATAATACCCGCAACAGGTCGACACCTCGGTCTAGAACAAAACTGGTGGTATGACGGTCGTCGCGACATTATCGAATCAACCCGTGCTGCTATCAGTTATCTGGTCAGTCTATCGGCCCAATTTGATGGTGATTGGGAATTGGCGTTAGCCTCGTATAATGCCGGACCAGGTAGGATACGATCAGCAATTCGCTACAATAAGAAAAAGAATCGTCCCACAGATTTCTGGCACTTAACAAAAATACATAGAGAAACAATAAACTATGTGCCTAAGTTTATGGCACTAAAAGAATTATTCGAGAATCCAGAAAAATATAACCTGGAATTATTTCCAGTCGATAATAAACATAGTTATGCCATGGTAGAGCTCGATGGCCAGTTGGATCTTGCGTTAGCAGCCGAGCTAGCAGACATTACGCTCAATGAATTGTATCAATTAAACCCTGCTTTCAACCGTTGGGCTACTGCACCTAAAGGTCCCCATCGCCTGTTATTACCCCTTGATAAAGCTGATGCTTTTAAAGTCGCCTTGCAAGCAGTGCCTCCAGAGAAACGTATAAACTGGATTCGACACCAAATTAAACCCGGTGAAAGCTTAGGAACAATATCAGGCCAATATCGAACGACAATATCGCTCATAAAAAGTATTAATAATATCAAGGGTACTCAAATACGTGCAGGTAAGTATTTGATGATACCAACCGCAACTAAGTCGATAAAGACTTATACGATGACTAAAAATGCGCGTTTAGAAAAAATACAAAATAAACCTCGATCAGGCACAAAAAAAGCCCACATTGTTCGTTCAGGTCAAAGCCTCTGGACCATTTCTCGAAATTATGGCGTTACTACAGCGGCACTCGCCAAATGGAATGGCATAGCACCAATAGACACTCTCCGCGTAGGACAAAAGCTCATTGTTTGGACGAAAAGAGCATCTGAAGCTCAACAAGCCAGCCTATCGACTTCTGATCAAGCTAAAACTGTTCGGGCATTAAGATACACCATTAGGAAAGGTGACTCACTATCCTACATTGCAAATCGATTCAATATTCGCATCTCGGACATCAAACGCTGGAATAAGATTGGTAAATATATTCAACCAGGTCAAAAATTAAAATTATATGTCGATATTACTCAACAATCAGGTTAACCCTGCTTAGTCAGTTAGTGATCAAGATCTCGGTTTGGTTTTATAAATAGTCTATGCTTTCCACAACCCAGAATGAATCTTAATAACGTTTTAGGTTTTTAATGATTAGAATCTATCTTGAGTCTCATCATTATGTTGTTATTGTAATTTTTTCTTTACTGACATCAGCCATTAGTAATAGAGATTTACAGATGTCCGGTGGTTAGTTAATTGGCTGTTTAATATAGCCTGCTGAAAATTTACCTGACTTAAAATCTTCAGGTTGGTATGTGATCCAAGTTATTGTCTATCGTTGACGACATGTTGATGAAGAATGCGCTTAAGCAATATCACCTGATATAAAACCTTCAGCCGATTTAATGGCATTTACCTTTATGGCTTAACTTATTGATGAATCTGCAAGAAAAAATAGTCATATTAGGAATGACTGATACAGGCAAAGTTAGGCAAAAGAATGAAGATAGCATTGGCTATGATAGTGCGCTTGGCCTGGTTGTACTAGCCGATGGCATGGGTGGTCATCGTGGTGGTGAGGTCGCTAGTAGTCTTGCTGTTGATGTGATAATTAGTACTATTCAGCAACAATTATCTCAGACTACTCAAAAAAAAACCGACTCTAAAAGTGAGTTCACTTTAGAGTCAATTTATCTCCGAGATGCCGTCAGATCTGCCAATAAACAAGTCTTTGAAAAGGCAGAAACTAACCCCGAACAAAAGGGTATGGGTACTACTGTTGTGGCATTACTGTTCCATAATGGTACTTTGTCTTTGGTACATATTGGTGATTCTCGATGTTATCGACTTCGAGGAAGCAAACTAGAACAAATCACAAAAGATCACTCACTCCTTCAGGAGCTAGTTGATAGAGGTTTTTACACCTCTGAAGAAGCTCAAAAATCAGTGAAAAAAAACCTCGTCACTCGCGCGCTTGGAATCGATCAAAACGTTAAGGTGGATCTTTTAGAAGATTTTGTTTTAAAAGAAGACATTTATTTACTTTGCTCTGATGGCCTTACAGACTTGATTGATGATACGGATATATACTTAACTATTAACAAATTTAGTGATAATCTCGAAAAAGCCGCTGTTCAATTAATTACAATGGCAAACCAGAAAGGTGGAAAAGATAATATATCCGTCATGCTATGTCGTGTTGATGAAGATTTTTCTACTCGAATGGCCTGGATTAGAAAGATAATTGCGTGGTTTGATTAATGGGTTTAACCAATAGAGATACCTTTAGAGGCTGGATATAAAAATGGTCGCAAGATTAATCGCATCATCAAGCTCTGGTGAACAGAAAATATTCCTGTTATCCAAAGAAATCACCACCATTGGGCGCAAGCCAAATAACGACATTTATGTTGATAATTTGTCTGTGAGTGGTAAACATGCTCAATTCATCACGGTACGTGAAGATTCATTTTTAGAAGATCTTGGTAGCACCAATGGGACTTATGTTAATGGAAAGCTAGTTAAAAAACACGCTCTCCTCCATGGTGATAATATAACACTTGGGAAATATCAAATAACCTATCAAAATGATTCTAGTTCTACTGAAAAAGATTCTGAGCAAACTATGGCAATTAAACCAAGTGAAACAAGTCTGCCCGCTGCTAACGCGCTAGATGAATCGGCGCAGGAAAATTTGACTACTAATGCAGCGCCGTCATCAATCAACGATAAAGAAGCTTACTTACAGTTATTAAGCGGTGCTAATGCTGGCAAGGAACTCATTTTGAAAAAGGCGCTCACCACCATTGGACAGCCTGGCGTACAGGTCGCTGCAATTACGCGCAGGCCGCAAGGTTACTTTTTAATACATGTCGACGGTGGGCCTAATAACGCGGTTCCTAAAGTTGCAGATATACCCATAGGTTCAAGTGCTTATGAGCTAAAAAGTCACGACATTATTGAACTCGCAGGCGTTAAAATGGAGTTTTACCTGAAATAAGTTTAGTTTTTTAGATACATCTCGAAGTAGCTAAACGGGTCTATTTCACCAGTTAGCTCGTAACTCTTGTGCTAGAATTTTAACCCCTTTTTTTACGTCTTCCTCACTCTGCACATAGTTGATACGGATGCAACTTTGGGCATGTTGGGATACGGTTTCTTGTCCTGGGAAGAAATATTCTCCTGGAACAACCAATAAACCTTTTTGTTTTAGACGCTGATACAACTCGCTAGTTGTTATTTTTAAACCTTCAAACCATAACCATAAAAACAAGGCGCCTTCGGGTTGGTGAATATGAAATCGAGGATCATTTATTTCCGTTTGTAACAATTCAATCGTAGCCTTAGCCCGCTGACGGTAAAATGGCAGAATCAAATCATGACACAGTGGCAACAATAATTTATCTCGCAGCAGTTGATTAACAATAGCGGGCCCGATACCACCGGGCGCAAGACTGGTGATTGCCGTCATGTTACTAAACTGTTTTATTACCGCTTCGTTAGCGATCACAATGCCTGTTCTAGCACCGGGTAACCCAAGCTTAGACAAACTCATACAGACAATGGTATTTTCATCCCAAAACGGCGTCGCTTCGGTAAAAATAATACTGGGAAACGGCGTACCGTAAGCACTATCGATTAATAAAGGCACATTATTCTTTTTTGCCAACTGTGCCAAGTTTTGGCACTCGTCATCAGTAATCACATTCCCACTCGGATTCGTAGGACGCGACACACAGATTAAGCCAGTATCATTCGTGATATCTAGGTTATCAAAATCAATCTGATACTTAAACATGCCGTTGGCCAAATGATTTATTCTGGCCGATTGACTCGTGATCATCGACTTTTCGATTCCAACATCGGTATAACCAATATATTCTGGAACCAGTGGAATTAGCACCTTTTTAAATTGGCTCTTCGATCGCCCCGCAAAAGAATTAAACAGCACAAAAAAAGAACTCTGACTGCCATGAGTGAGCGCTATATTCTTTTCAGTAATATTCCATCCATACTGCTCTCGAAAAAATAAGGTTAGCGATTCTATAAATGCCGTCTTGCCACGAGGGCCATCATAGTTCGTTAAACTACTCACTAGTTCTTTGGACGTTTGCATTTTTTGAAGTGTGGTTTCAAAAATCGCCAGTACTTCTGGAATTGCGGCTGGATTTCCACCCCCCATCATGATTACGTCATCCTGCAATAACCCTTCATTTAGGTCGTCCATCAAATGGGTTATGCCCGAGTAACCTGCAAATCGTTCGCCAAAATCTGAAAAAATCATAATACCAACTTCAATTTTATTCGCGTGATTAGCATAACGTATACGCATTGATTTAAAATGACAAATATCAGTTTAGATCGTAAACCAGACCCATAAGTTGAATTTGACACTAACCCGTATTGTGTCAACATAAGCACAATGAAAACCATCTATTCAAAAGAAAATACTTCGCCATGCGTGACTATCTACTTCGTCGATTAATACTCATTCCTCCCACGCTACTCGGTATCATGGTGATCGTATTTGCGATCACTCGACTCGTGCCTGGCGGCCCACTGGAACGCGCTATCATGGAGCTACAACAGCTAGATGCTTCAACCGGTATATCAACATCAATAGCAGGCCAAGACATGGCCATTTCAGAGCAACAGCTCGATCAACTTCGTCAGTACTATGGCTTCGACAAACCATTACTCGAGAGTTTTATGAACTGGTCGTGGAAGGTGTTACAAGGTGATCTTGGGTCATCCTATCGCTATAACGAACCGGTATGGGACGTCATCCAACAACGCCTGCCCATCTCGATTTATTATGGATTGGTCACTTTAGTGATGACTTATCTGGTGTGTATACCACTGGGTGTCCTTAAGGCCATCAGACATCGCACACTGATAGACACCCTCACATCCATCCTTATATTTACCGGTTATGCCATTCCTGGCTATGCCCTTGGCTCACTCTTGTTACTCTACTTTTCAGTTCAATTAGAGTGGTTCCCGATGGGTGGTTTTGTCAGTTTCAGTTACGACGAAATGAGCTCATCAAAAAAGATTGGCGACATCATTTGGCATTCTGTCCTCCCTCTCATTTGCTATATGGTTGGCAGCTTTGCATTAATTACGCTGTTGTTAAAGAATCATTTACTCGACAACCTTGCCGCTGACTACATGCGAACAGCGATAGCAAAAGGCGTATCGTATCGTCGCTCGGTAACCGCCCATGCAATGAGAAACTCGATGATCCCGATAGCAACCACCTTCGGTCAAAACATCACCTTACTAGTATCGGGTTCGTTTTTAATCGAGACTATTTTTGATATCGATGGATTTGGTTTGCTTGGTTTCAATGCAATTATTGACCGTGACTATCCTGTAGTGATGGGTATCGTGTTGCTAAGCAGTTTATTGCTTCTAATCGGTAATATCATTTCAGATATTTTAGTCGCATTGGTCGACCCAAGAATTCGTTTCCAATAACGCGTATGTTTAATCCACAGACTCAGAAAAAACTAAACCGTTTCTGTCAAATCAAACTCGGTTATGGCTCCCTCATAATTTTAACCTTTATCTTGCTGGTTAGCCTACTGGCTGAATTGCTCGTCAATAACCGAGCACTCATTGTCAAATACGAAGGAACGTTCTTTCTACCCACTTATACTGCTTTCCACCCCGGCACTGACTTTGGCCTGGACTATAGCTATGAAACCAATTATCGCGAGCTACAAAAAAAGTTTTCAAATCAGCAGGATGGCAACTGGGTTCTGATGCCTCTAGTGCCTTTTAGCCCTAATGAAAATCATACCAGTGGAAGCCAATTTAAAGCAACGGCACCGTCTTTTGAGCAAAAACACTTTCTGGGAACAGATACGACTAGTCGAGATATTCTGGCCCGCCTTGTTTATGGCACACGAATCGCACTTTTCTTTGCTCTGGGATTCACTTTTTGTGTCTATCTAATTGGTGTCAGCATTGGCTGTATGATGGGCTATTTTGGTGGTGTGTACGATCTTATATTTCAAAGACTAATAGAGATTTGGTCAAACATTCCATTTCTATATATGGTT